>JGI20154J14316_10001593_pt1 | contig 19854 bp, 16 predicted proteins | sample COG_04_FD_14316 | JGI IMG/M metagenome (IMG submission 14316)
CAGGTGTAGAATTTATAGTAATTACAAAACTGTTTTCATCGCTACAATTTGGCGTAGTGGCAGATTCAGAGAAAACAAAGAGGGTTGTTGATGCGGTTATCGCATCACCAGCATTGAGCGGAGTTCCCCCGCCATTAGTTTCTGAAAAATAATTCCCAATGGTTAGTGCGGGCAAAGTATAGCTACCACAAATGGTTACATCAATTGGGCTATCCACCACAGGCGTTGTATTAATCGTTATGACAAAACTATTTTCATCGCTACAATTTGGAGTTGTGGCAGATTCAGAGAAAACAAAGAGGGTTGTTGATGTGGTTATAACATCACCAGCATTGAGCGGAGTTCCGCCGCCATTAGTTGCTGAGAAATAATTTCCATTGGTTAGTGTGGGCAAAGTATAGCTATCACAGCTAGTTACATCCGTAAGGTTGTCTACATTTGGTGCGGGATTAAGCGTAGCGGTAACGGCGGTTCTTATTCCTGTGGTGCAACCATTTTCTGAAGCCAAAACCCAAAAAGTAGTCGAGGATGTTAAAACGGGGCTGTAAGAATCGCCAGTTTGTAAAAGAGTGCCTCCGGTTTGACTGTTATACCATAAAATATCAGTAGTGTTTGAAGTTGCCGACAGGAGTACAGGATCATTTCCACAACTTACGGATGGGGTCGTTGATAAAATTTGGGGTGGGCTAAAGTTTGTTGTTGTGGAGATACTTAATGGAGGATTTCCAACGCCATATTCTACAACATAGCCTTTCGCTTGAAAGTCGATTGGTTGGGTAGTCGTGATATGTGGTAAATCGTTCCAGGATCCAGCTATGCCAGGAACAGCATCATCTTTGATATGGGCATAATCTTCGTTCGAGTTGTTAAAATTATTGGGTTCGTTGTTGTTCCAATTTGCATAGTTTGGTGTCGAACCATTTGCGAGACCATTCCAAAAAACGGTGCCAGCTTCTGGACCTGTTGCCCATTTCCAAACCCCTTCGGTTTCCTCATCGGTACCGCCAATCCACCCTGTGCCCGGAGTTAATGCTCCTGCAATTTGAGCTTCACCAGGGGATGTTAGGGTCGCTAAATACCCTGGAATCCCAAAATAGTTCCTATTTTCGGCCGCCACTTTGGCGTCAGTCCAGGTAATTAAATCATCTGCTACAAATTCATAATAATGGCCATTTTCAAAGAAATTAGCGGTGCCCGTCGTTAATGAAAAGGTTTTGGCAACGGGTGTGAGATTACTACTGCTAAAAACAACATCAAAAACAGCTGCGATGATATCTGTGTAAATAGCGGCGCCACTTTTGCCTGTTAATGTTAATCGTGCTTCACTTGCATTCCAACTAGCAACTATAGTTGGGTGTGATCCCGTCAAAGACAAAAGATCTTCACCTAATACATATCCCGTTGAGACCTGAATATAAAAGGCAGGGATGGTTGTGTCATCCGGATCGGTAATATTAAAAGAAGTCACAATTTTTTGTTGACTTTGTGGACAATATACCTGATCACCTACGGCTGTTACAGTAGGGGGTTGATTCGTCGATTGTCCAAAAAAAGTAAAAGTATTTAGGAGTACCAGTACAAAAAAAGCAGGTTTAATAGGTAACATAAATATAGATTTAAATATGTGGGTAATATTTAAAACATAATATTCAATATCATGTTTTTTTAAGCCAATGTTTCATGGCTACTTCATTTTCTATAATTGTTTTTAAATCATTAATTTTTACACGTTGTTGCTCCATGGAATCCCGATGTCTGATGGTGACGCATTGATCTTCTAATGTATCGTGGTCTACCGTAATACAGAATGGTGTTCCTAAGGCATCCTGTCGACGGTAACGCCTTCCAACGGCATCTTTTTCATCATAGACCACATTGAAATCCCACTTTAAATCACTTAAAATAGTTTTTGCAATTTCTGGTAATCCGTCTTTTTTTATTAGTGGTAATATGGCAGCTTTAATAGGCGCTAAGACTGCAGGGAGTTTTAAAACGGTTCGAGTGGTATTGTTTTCTAAGGTTTCCTCTGTTAATGCATTTGAAAAAACCGCTAAAAACATACGGTCTAATCCTATAGACGTTTCTAGAACGTAAGGCGTGTAATTTTTAGTTTCTTCGTGGTCAAAATATTGAAGTTTTTTGCCCGAATGTTTTTCGTGTTGACTTAAATCAAAGTCAGTACGAGAATGAATACCTTCAAGTTCTTTGAAGCCAAAAGGGAATTTGAATTCGATATCGGATGCAGCATCTGCATAGTGTGCTAGTTTTTCGTGGTCATGGAATCGGTAGTTATCTGCGCCCATCCCTAACGACAAATGCCACTTCATGCGCGTTTCTTTCCAGTGATCATACCATTTTTGTTGCGTTCCTGGTTTGATGAAAAATTGCATTTCCATTTGTTCAAATTCACGCATTCTAAAAATAAACTGGCGTGCAACAATTTCATTTCTAAATGCTTTACCCGTCTGTGCAATTCCAAACGGAATTTTCATTCGCCCCGATTTTTGAACATTTAAAAAGTTCACAAAAATACCTTGAGCTGTTTCAGGGCGTAAATATAAATCCATCGCACTTTCTGCCGAAGCGCCTAGTTTGGTGCCAAACATGAGGTTGAATTGCTTAACGTCGGTCCAGTTTTTACTACCTGTTAGGGGGTCTGCGATTTCGAGTTCTTCAATTAGGGCTTTGACGTCTGCTAAATCTTCATTTTCTAAAGATTTTGCCAAACGTTTTAATATACTGTTTATTTTAGTTTGATAACCAACAACACGCCCATTGGTAGAAATAAATTCATTTTTATCAAAACTGTCTCCAAAACGTTTTTCTGCTTTTTTGACTTCTTTGTCAATTTTGCCTTCAATTTTTGCGCAATAATCTTCAACTAAAACATCGGCTCTATAGCGTTTTTTGGAATCTTTATTATCAATTAAGGGGTCGTTAAAAGCATCGACATGACCAGAAGCTTTCCAGGTCGTAGGGTGCATAAAAATAGCAGCATCTAAGCCCACGATGTTTTCATTCATTTGAACCATGGCTTTCCACCAATACTCTCGAATATTTTTCTTTAACTCGACACCGTTTTGTGCATAGTCGTAAATAGCGCTAAGCCCATCATAAATTTCACTACTTTGAAATACAAATCCATATTCTTTTGCATGCGAAATAACTTTCTTAAAACTTTCTCCTTGATTTGTCATAGTACAAAAATAGAAAACACTTTCAAATTAAATAAAGTTAATGAAAAATATGAAATATTATTTTAATTTAAACCCCTCTAAACCTACTTTATATGCGCTCTTATCTAATCAATCTGTTTTTTCCGCAAGCATGTAGCGCCTGTGATACGCTTTTGACTGACAATGAAAACTATATATGTGTTCGATGTCGACATGAGCTGCCTTTAACTAATTATCATTTTGATAGGTCTGAAACCATTACTAAAATTTTTTATGGCCGTGTACAACTACAAGATGCAACGGCTTTGTTTTATTTTCACAAAGAAAACAGGGTTCAGCGACTCCTTCATAACCTAAAATACAAAGGCAAAGAAGAATTAGGGCGTGTTTTTGGTAATTGGTTGGGTGCCGAATTACAGGAATCTTCTTATTTCAATACAATTGACATTGTGATTCCGGTACCTATACATCCCAAAAAACTTAAACAAAGAGGGTATAATCAAGTCGCTCTTTTTGCACAACAACTCGCTAAAATATTGAATGCTTCCTATGTAGACGATGTTCTTTTGAAATCAATGAATACGAAAACCCAAGTTTTTCAGTCTAAAGAAGCACGTTATCAATCTGTTGCTCAAAACTTTTATACCATAAACCTTTCTGCGATTGACAATAAACATATATTGTTAGTGGATGATATTATTACAACGGGGGCCACTATTGAAGCTTGTGCGCTCGCTTTGAAGCCAGCGATCAATAGTCGTTTAAGCATTGCAACGATTGCAATTACGCATTCCATTTTTCGTTAGTTTTAAAATATGTTGTTACTTTGCGTAAAATGTAGTATTCATGGTTAAAAAGTTAGCAGACTTAGGGTTTTTGGTTATTGTAAGTTTGATTTTCACTCAGTGCGCAAACAAAGGAACAGCTTCAGGTGGCCCTAAGGACGAAACACCTCCCGTTATTATAAAATCGATACCAGAAAATTTTTCACTCAATTTCGACTCAAATGAAATTATAATATACTTTGATGAATACATCAAAATGAAAGACTTACAAAAGCAACTTATCATTTCGCCACTTATGGATCCAGAGCCAGAAATCACCCCTATTGGAACCGCTAGTAAGTATATTAAGATTAAAATATACGACACACTGCAACCAAACACTACGTATGCCTTTAATTTTGGAGAAAGTATCTCTGACAACAACGAAGGAAATTTATTCCCCTACTATAAATATGTATTCTCAACTGGAGATTATATTGATTCACTTTCTGTTTCAGGTGTGGTGACGGATGCCCTGAACAAAATCGTTGACGAGCGTGTTGCTGTTTTGTTATATGAAGTGGATTCTACGTTTTCAGATTCTATCTTATACAAAAAGAAACCTAAATATATTGCTGTCACTGACAGCGTTTCTGGTTTTAATTTAGAAAATATTAAAGATGGGACGTATTTTTTAGCGGCACTTAAAGAAGAAAATCCAAACTATACATTTCAACAAAAAACAGATAAAATAGGATATAGAAAGGCGCTCATAACGGTGCCTTCAGACACGGCTTATGTTTTAAATATGTTTAAAGAAGCCATTGATTATAGGTTTAAACGGGCACGTCAGGTCTCATATAATAAACTTGCTTTTGGGTATGAAGGCAGCGGTGAAACGATGGGGATTAAGCTCCTTTCCGATGTTCCTGAAGATTTTATTTCCACCATTACAAAAGAAACCGAAAAAGACACACTCAACTATTGGTACCGCCCAAAATTGGAAGCAGATTCCTTAGTCTTTGAGATTAGAAATAAACAATTTATTGATACGCTGGTTGTAAAAATCAAAGACTTCATGGCGGATTCTTTAGTCATCAAGCCACTTGGTTCTACATTAAAATTATTGGAATCTTATAGATTAAGTGCAACGATTCCTTTAGAGTCTTTAGATGTCACTAAAATTCAAGTCATGGACAAGGATTCACTAGTTTTGGATGCTTCAATGAAGTTTGATACGATCAACAATATCGTAGATTTGGACTTCGAAAAAACGGAGAAAAATAATTACAATATTCAAATGCTCCCTGGGGCATTTATCGATTTTTATGGCTCTAAAAATGACACCTTGAATTTTACTGCCAACACAAAATTACAAGAATCTTATGGCGCTGTTCGCGTCGAAATTCGTAACGGACTTTACCCTTTGATTGTTCAGCTTACTACGGATAAAGGCGAAGTAGTCGAATCCTATCAGGTTCAAGAAGCCTCTCCAGTTGATTTTCAAGAGGTGACTCCAGGGATGTATTCATTAAGAGTCGTTTTTGACTCCAATAATAATGGTGCTTATGACTCCGGAAATTATTTAGCTAAAACCCAACCCGAGCGTGTTAGCTATGCCTCCAAACTTGTAGAGGTTCGCGCAGGATGGGATACTATTGAAGAATTTATCTTGGAAGATTAAGACTTCAAACTCGCTTTAATCAGCTCACGATTCATGCGGGCTATTGTCTCTAAAGAAATACCTTTAGGGCACTCGACCTCACAAGCTCCAGTATTTGTACAGTTTCCAAAGCCTTCTAAATCCATTTGAGCAACCATATTTTGAACACGATCTGTGGCTTCAATTTGACCTTGTGGTAATAAAGCATATTGTGATACTTTAGCGCCAACAAATAACATTGCAGATGAGTTTTTACAAGTGGCTACACATGCACCACATCCAATACATGTTGCGGCATCCATCGCCTCGTCTGCGTCGTGTTTTGAGATGGGTATAGAATTTCCATCTTGAGTATTTCCAGAGGTGTTCACAGAGATGAACCCTCCTGCATGTTGAACTCTATCAAATGCCGAGCGGTCTACAATTAAATCTTTAATTACTGGAAATGCATTAGCTCTAAAGGGCTCAATAAAAATAGTGTCACCATCTTTAAATTTTCGCATATGTAACTGACACGTAGTTACAAGTCGGTCTGGGCCGTGTGCTTCCCCGTTTATGTATAACGAGCAGGACCCACAAATACCTTCTCTACAGTCATGGTCAAAAGCAACAGGCGAATCTCCAGTCGTGATCAGTTGTCTGTTTAAGACATCCAGCATTTCAAGAAATGACATATCTGGAGAAATATCTTGAATTGGATATTCTACAATTTTCCCTTCAGCTTTGGCGCTTTCTTGTCGCCATATTTGTAATGTTAAATTCATAGCAGTGCTTATTTGTATGAGCGTTCTTTAACTTCGATGTTTTCGTAAACTAATGCCTCTTTATGTAATTCAGCGTCTTTAGGCGCTCCTTTATATTCCCATGCAGACACAAACTGAAATTCTTTTCGTCGTTGTGCTTCTCCGTCGGGAGTTTGGTGCTCTTCTCTAAAATGACCGCCGGCCGATTCTTCTCGAACTAAGGCGTCTTTAGCAAATAATTCGCCTAACTCAAGAAAATCTGCTACACGACCTGCTTTTGCTAATTCTTCATTGAATTCATTAGCAGAGCCTGGTACTAGGACATCTTTATAAAATTCGTCACGAAGTGCTGAAATTTCTTCAATAGCTTCTTTTAATTCTTTTTCGTTTCGAGCCATTCCACATTTGTTCCACATAATTTTCCCTAATCGTTTGTGGAAATAATCAACAGGCTTGCTGCCTTTGTTGTTAATGAAATGATTAATCTCAGAGGTTACTTTAGCTTCCGCTTCTTCAAATTCTACAGTGTCTGTAGGAATTGGTCCTGTTCTAATGTCATCAGATAAATAGTTTCCAATGGTGTATGGTAACACAAAATACCCATCCGCTAATCCTTGCATCAATGCAGAAGCTCCTAAGCGGTTGGCGCCGTGCTCTGAGAAATTAGCTTCTCCAATCGCATAGAGTCCAGGTACGGTTGTTTGTAAGTTGTAATCAACCCAAACACCTCCCATAGTATAATGTACTGCAGGATAAATCATCATGGGTGTTTCGTAGGGATTTTCATCTACAATCTTTTCATACATCTGGAATAAGTTGCCATACTTACTTTTAACAAGCTCTTTTCCGAGGGTTTGAACAAGCTCTGCATCGGCTTCATCTAAACCTTTGATATGCGCTTGTTCTTTTCCGTATCTTACAATGGCAGCCGCAAAATCTAAAAACACTGCCTCTCCTGTTTTATTCACGCCAAAACCTTCGTCACAACGTTCTTTAGCTGCTCGAGATGCCACATCTCTTGGCACTAAGTTTCCAAAGGCTGGATAGCGTCTTTCTAAGAAATAATCGCGCTGATCTTCAGTAAGATCCGTAGGTTTTAATTCCCGATTTTGAATTGCTTTTGCGCATCTTCTATATTTTTCGGCACCCAAATACGTCCGTCATTCCTCAAGGACTCAGACATGAGGGTTAGTTTTGATTGGTGATCTCCCGACACTGGTATACAGGTTGGATGAATTTGGGTGTAGCAAGGGTTTGCAAAGTAAGCACCTCTTTTGTGCGCTTTCCATGCAGCCGTCACATTACTTCCCATGGCATTGGTCGATAAGTAAAACACATTTCCGTAGCCTCCTGTACCTAATACGACCGCATGACCTGAGTGGCGTTCAATGTCTCCTGTGATTAAGTTTCTTGTAATAATCCCGCGTGCTTTTCCGTCTACCACCACGACATCTAACATTTCGTGACGGTTATACATTTTGATTTTTCCACGTCCAATTTGTCGGTTCATTGCAGAATAAGCTCCTAATAATAACTGTTGACCCGTTTGTCCTTTGGCATAAAAGGTTCTGGATACCAAAACACCTCCAAAGGAACGATTGTCAAGAAGTCCTCCATAGTCTCTTGCAAAAGGGACACCTTGTGCAACACATTGATCAATGATATTGGTAGATACTTCTGCTAAACGGTGTACGTTTGCTTCACGCGAACGGTAATCCCCACCTTTAACGGTGTCGTAAAATAAACGGTATGTAGAATCACCATCGCCTTGATAATTTTTCGCAGCATTAATACCTCCTTGCGCAGCAATAGAGTGTGCACGACGCGGAGAATCTTGGAAACAAAACGCTTTCACGTTGTATCCGAGTTCAGCCAAGGTTGCAGCTGCTGATCCACCAGCGAGTCCAGTTCCAACGATGATGACGTCGATATGGCGCTTGTTGGCAGGATTTACAAGGTTAATATTGTTTTTATGATTAGTCCATTTATCTGCTAAAGGACCGTCTGGTATTTTTGAATCTAAAGCCATAATACTATGTTTTAGTGTGTATTATTAAAAAAATGGAAAAGCGCAATGACAATGAACCCTAAAGGAATTAGTATCGCATATGCTTTTCCAAAACCTTTTAGTGATTTGGTATATTTATTATTGGCTCCAACCGACTGAAATGCGGAGTTGAATCCGTGTAATAAGTGTAGTGAAAGAAATATGAAAGCAACAACATAAGCGCCAACTCTAAGGGGATTATGAAATTTTTCAACTAATTCATGGTAATATCTGAACTCACCATTATGAAGGCCACTCATATCTCCAATGATATATTTGGTATTGAGTTCGGGGAACCAGAAATCAATAAAATGTAATGCCACGAATGCTAAAATCGCAAACCCGCTGTAAATCATATTTCTACTCATCCAAGTAGAGTTTGCGTTGCCGTTGTTTTTGGCGTAGCTAACCGATCTAGAGGAGTAGTTTTTGTATTCTAAAACAAATCCCATTACAAAGTGAAAAACCACACCAAAAATAAGAACGGGTTGTAATACAAATTGCACCAACGGATTTGTTCCCATAAAATGGGAGACCTCATTAAAAGTGTCAGGGTTTAAAACAGATAGAATGTTGATGGCAAAATGCTGTAGCAGGAAAAACATGAGAAAAAATGCAGACAGCGCCATGGCAATTTTTCTCCCGATTGAAGACTTTAAAAATCCACTCATAATTAGATGTTATTTTTTAACCTCACAAAGGTAATCTACGATAACGTTTTAGGCAATAACATTCGTGATAATTTTCTTATTTAGAATTATTTTAAATTAACAAATTCCATTGTAGGGATTTTAACGTTATATATTCAGTCTGTTAGTATAAATTTTTTTAAATTTGATTTAAATTCTTAAGATTATGAAATATTTATCTATCAGTCCTCAATTGTTTACAAAAAACAGATTGAAATTTACACAACAGATGAAATCTAACTCGATTGCGGTGTTTAATTCTAACGATGTTTTTTCTACAGGAGCTGATAGCACATTGCCATTTGAGCAACATCGCAATATTTTTTATCTTAGTGGGGTAGATCAAGAGGAAAGTATACTGCTTCTTTTTCCGGATGCCACTGAGGCGTCTCAACGTGAAATTTTATTTGTGAAAGAAACCAATGATCTATCGCAGTTTGGGAAGGTGCTAAGCTTTCTAAAGCGCAAGCGACTGCCGCCACAGGCATCAAAACGGTCTATTGGTTAAATGAATTTGATGATATTTTCCCAAAATTAATGACAGAAGCCAAGAGCTTTTATTTCAATAATAATAACCATTACCGTCAAGCTGTTGAAATGGAAACGCGGGACGATCGTTTTTTAAAAATGATCAAATCTACCTATCCAAATCACGAGCTTGTGCCGAATTTTCCAATCATGGAATCGATTCGAGGCGTTAAAGAACCTGAAGAAATCGCATTGATTCAAACGGCATGTGATATCACCGAAAAAGGGTTTAGAAGAGCATTAGGCTTTATAAAACCGGGCGTAATGGAATACGAAATTGAGGCAGAATTTGCGCATGAATTTCTCAAAAATCGTTCTAAAGGATTTGCCTATACCCCAATCATTGGGTCTGGGTATAATGCGTGTGTACTTCACTATATAGAAAACAATCAAGCTTGCAAGGATGGCGATATGTTGTTGATGGACGTAGGAGCAGAGTATGCGAACTATGCGAGTGATATGACACGGACTATTCCCGTAAATGGTCGGTTTACAGCCCGCCAAAAAGCAGTATATCAAGCGGTTTTAGATGTTAAAAACGAAGCGACTAAGCTGCTAGTTCCTGGAACTATTTGGAAAGACTATCATGTTGAGGTTGGGAAAATGATGACTTCTGAACTTTTAGGTTTAGGGCTCATTGATAAAGCAGATGTTCAGAACGAAGACCCCAAATGGCCTGCGTATAAAACATATTTCATGCATGGAACCTCACATCATATGGGGCTAGACACACATGATTTTGGACCACTTGAAACGCCAATGACAGCAAATATGGTATTTACAGTCGAACCAGGTATTTATATCCCTAAAGAAAAAATGGGCATCCGACTCGAAGATGATATTGTCATTCAAGCTGAAGGCCCACCTTTAAATTTAATGCGTAATATTCCTATCGAAGTCGAAGAAATAGAAGCCTTGATGAATTCAAATTAAGCTTTTTTAGCGCAGCATTCTTTTTTACAATCATTAGCACAGGCTTTTTTCTCTGCTTTTAGTTTGTCTTTACAACAAGCTTTTTCGCAGGTTTTTGTACAGGCTTTTATAGCGTTTGAAAAGTCTGCAACAGTTTGCATATTTTCTACGGAATAGGTGTCAGCAACAGAGGTCACTGTTTTTGTAATGCTTGATGTATTTGCTTTTGCAACATCATATTCAACCATCGCCAATTCATTTTTAAAATCGACGGTTGCAGATTTCACACCCTCCATGCGAGCAAGTTTTTTCTCTATAGTTTTAGCACAGCCCATTTCACAGGTCATCCCTTTAATATTGAATTCTGCTTTTGAATAGGTAGCGTTTGGGTCTAGCTGTTGAGTTGGTTTTTCTACAGCAGTTTCTACTGTTATGACTTCTGTTTTTGGCTCATTTTTACAAGAGAAAACGAAGGTTAATAAAAACGCAGCGGATAGAATACTTTTGAAATATTTCATATGATTTAATTTAGGAGTTCAAACAAATGTAAAAATAATCCACAGTTATTCTAATTTATTACTCAATTTTGTGAAATATTTATAACCGTTAAAATGAATCAAGAACAAAAAAAATGGATCTACTTGTCTATACTCGCTATTGTATGGGGAAGTTCATTTATTCTAATTAAAAAAGGATTAGTCGGTCTGACGCCCTTACAGTTAGGGAGTCTGCGGACGGTAATTTCGTCTTTGTTTATTTTTGTAATTGGCTATAAATCGCTTAAAACGATTCTAAATACCCAATGGAAATGGATCATTTTATCGGGGTTTATCGGCACTTTTTTGCCTGCATTTTTATTTGCATTTGCAGAAACAGAGGTGGATAGTGGCGTTGTTTCAATTTTAAATGCTTTAGTACCTCTAAATGCGATTTTAATAGGACTCGCTGTTTTTAAAATCACTTCTACTAAATTTCAAATATTAGGGGTGATGCTTGGTTTTATAGGCGCATCGATGCTTATTTTCAACAGCATGGAACTCAATCCTGATCAAAATTATTTATATGCAGGGTTTGTTGTGTTGGCGACGCTCATGTATGGCTTCAACGTGAACATCATTAAGCATTATTTGCAAGACGTGAAGCCAGTTGCCATTGCAACCGGGAATTTTGTAGCGATTTTCATTCCTGCTTTTTCAGTTCTCGTGTTTTCTGGTTTTTTCACGACTCAAACTTTTGAGCATCAAGCCATATATGCGTCCATAGGATATGTAGCTATTCTTTCTGTGTTTGGTACAGTCATGGCAAAAATTATATTCAATAATTTAATACAAATTTCCAGTCCAGTGTTTGCGTCTTCTGTGACCTATTTGATGCCATTAGTCGCTTTAGGGTGGGGCTTACTAGACGGCGAACATTTTGGATTAGATCAAGGATTCGCGTCTTTACTCATATTATGTGGGATCTATTTAGCCAATAAAAAAGCAAAAAGTATAAAAAGTATAAAATGATAGATTGTCAATATAATCAGAATTTGAAACTAAACGCCAACACCAAAGTGGTATTCATTACTTTTATGTTAAATATATAATTAAGTCTTTAGCTTCCTTTTTCCGCCAAATAACAAAAAGAATATAATATTTATTTTAGCACCAACTTTTTCTCGTATAATAACAAAAGCTTTGCTCATTTGATTTTCTACGGTTCTAAAAGAGATATTTAAATGTTCGGCGATTTCAATATAGGTTAGTCCTTCTTGTTTTCCCATAATAAATATTTCTTTACACTTGGGAGGTAACTCTTGGATCTCTTGTTTTACCAAAGCAATCAATCTTGTAAGTTCCCCAGTCTCTTTTTCTTCTAGTATAGAATCCAACGTTCTAATGTACTCTTTCTCCAAAGTAATAAGAGTCGTCTTTTTTCGATATTGATTAATAAATTCATTGTAAACACTTTTGTATAGATAGCTTTTAATAGAATAGGTGTCTTTCAGTTTTTGCCGTATTTCCCAAATATTTATAAATACAATTTGAACAATATCTTCAGCTATATAACCGTCACGGCAAAGGCTTTTAGCGTACACACATAATTTTTTATGATATGTATCCATTAAGTATCCAAAAGCGTCTTCATGCCCTTTTCTTAACTGATCAACAAGTATTTTATTATTTGTAAAATCGATACTCACCCTGTAAAATGCTTTATAAGTCATGTAAATGTAAAGAAATATTTTCAAACAATTTGTGGGTGGTTGTATTTGGCAAACGTTATAGATATAAAGACTTCATTTAAAATGAATAAAAATATAGAAAACAGATTGGTTAAATATTTAATGAATGCTGCCAATATTGAGGATTTGGAAGTATTAACAAACTGGTTGAAAAATGAACAGAGTAAGCAACTATTTAAGGACTATATAAGAACGAACTACGCTATGGATTTTAATACAAGTGAGTTTGGTACAAAAAATGCCAAAAAAGAATATCTGCTCAAAATTAGGCGAGACCAAAAACGGGTACATGCATTTAAAACGTACAAAGTTTTAAAATATGCTGCTGCAGTTGTAATGGTTTTTGGTTTGGGTTTCTTCTTTCAAAAGAACTCTTTTAGTACCCCAATAGATTCAGTCCCAGTAATTGTAAACAACACGATTGCACCCGGTACTAACAAAGCTACTTTAACGCTAGAGGACGGTTCACAAATCACATTAGAAAAAGGAGAATCCATCCAAACACAAAGCGCCAACAGTAATGGTGATGAGATTATTTATAAAGCAGGTCAATCGAATAATAAAGAGATAGCATACAATTTTTTGACCATCCCAAGAGGAGGGCAATTCTTTTTAAAGTTGTCTGACGGAACTCAAGTATGGTTAAACTCCGAATCCCAATTAAAATATCCAGTCAGTTTTAGGGATGGCGAAACTAGAGTTGTAGAACTAGTCTATGGGGAAGCCTATTTTGATGTATCGTCTAGCAATGAACACAAAGGAGCCAAATTTAAGGTGCTCAACCAAGCCCAAGAAATAGAGGTGTTAGGTACAGAATTTAATGTTAAAGCCTATAAAGATGAAACTAATATTTTTACAACATTAATTGAAGGTAAAGTGTCTATTTCTACGGAAACCACCAATCAAATTTTAAAACCTAAACAACAAGCAAGTTTTAATATAAGTAGCAAAACGATGGCTATTGCGACGGTTGATGTTTATAGCCATACCTCATGGAAAGAGGGTGTTTTTAGTTTCCGAAGAACATCTCTCGAACAAATCATGAAAGTTTTGTCACGTTGGTATGATATGGATGTAGAATTCATGAACCCAGAACTTAAAAAAGAAGGATTTAATGGTGTTTTGGGTAAGGATCAAAACATAGAAGATATTCTAAAAATAATTCAAAGTTATGGGATTATTGAAAATTATGAAATTATAAATAAAAAAATCATATTAAAATAAAAAAGGGAGCGAAGTTAAACATTTTGCGGTGCATCAACTTCGTCCCTTTAAATCGTAATAATTAAACTGAAGTCTAACTAATACATTCCAAATTTATGAAAATTAAATTAATTAAAGCCCGACCACTAGTCGGAAAAATAATCCTACTAACAATTATGAGAACATTTATTTTCTTATTGTGCACTACTGTATTCAGTCTCTCGCCCACAAACTCTTTTTCCCAGAAAAAAATTGAAATCAAGACTGACAGGGTAGTGTCGGTAAATGAGGTGTTTAATATCATTGAGCAACAAACGGATTATCGTTTTATTTACCCTCAAGATTTGTTTACGAATGCACCTAAAATCCAATTGAGAAAAGGGAAGATTAAAATAGCAAATTTACTAAAAACCTGTCTTTTAGGGAGTAAACTGGACTTTAAGTTATCTGACAAGAATACAATTGAAATAGTTGAACATAAAAAAACCAAACAAATCCCTAGCCATATAGAATTGCAAGAATTCACTGTTAATGGTGCTGTTAGTGACAGTAATGGTCAACCGTTACCAGGTGCCAATGTAATAGAAAAAGGAACAACGAATGGGGCTTCTGCTGATATAGACGGGAATTATTCCATAACAGTATCCGATGAAGAAGCCATTTTAGTCTTTTCTTATACTGGCTATACCCAACAGGAAATAAAGGTAGAAAATCAAGAAAAAATTGATGTTCGATTAATACAGAGTGCTTCTATACTTGATGAAGTTATAGTAACAGGTTACAGAAAAAGTTTGGAAGCTGCAATTGATATAAAAAGAAAAAACATTAATGGCGTAGATGCCATCGTAGCAGAAGACATAGCCAAGTTTCCACAATCCAATTTGGCAGAAGCACTACAGAGAGTTTCGGGTGTGCAAATAAGAAGAGATAATGCAGGGGGTGTAGGTAGTTCTATAAGTATTCGTGGTTTACCATCAGAGTACACGCAAGTAACTATAAATGGTGATGCAGTTCCTAATTCTACTGGAAGTAGAAGTTATGATTTTGGCACATTACCAGCAGAAATTTTTAAACAAGTAGAAGTTATAAAGACCCCTACTGCAAGTACAACAGAAGGTGGTATTGGAGGGTCTGTAAATCTTGTTACTAAAAAACCATTTGAACTCAAGAAAAGAGTTTTAGTTGCGACTCAAGAAGGTATCTACAATACACAACAGCAAGTGGGTAAACGTGTTACCCCAAAATGGTCTTTAAGTTATGGAAATAAATGGAATGACAAGTTTGGAATTATTGCAAGTGTATCTTTTAATCAATTTTTTAATACTTCAGAAAGTTATGATGTAGTAAGATATAATGAGAAATCCTTTGATTTGGATAGAAATGGTATTAATGAATTTGAAAACATACGAGTACCTTTGCCAAGGTATGTTAGTCAAGGACAAGAAGTGAAACGTTTATCACTAAACTTAGCCATGCAATATCAAGTAAATAAAAACTTTGATTTGGTTGTTCAGGGTTTATTTGTAAATAATGATCAAGTAGAAACACGTTATGCACCTGTTTGGATTTTGGGAAATGGTAACAATCCATCTAATATAACAGCAGAGGGTTCCTTATTAAGAACCATAACCTACGAAAATGTATCATTATTACTTGAAAACCAACAGCAATCAAATGTTACTAAAAATTATCGTTGGAGCATAAAAGGTAAATACAACCTACCTAAAGATTGGAAAGTAGGCGCTAAATTCATCCATGCTTTTAACAAACGAGATTCAGAACGTTTTAGATATTACGCAGATAATGTAAACACGGTAACCTACAGCGTACAAAATGACCTTGAGTTTTTCAACATACAAACACCAACAAATCTTTCCGATGCAGATGAATTTATTGTGTCGCAGGCAAGACGCTATCTTTGGGATTATAGTGATGAAATCTTTACAGGGAAACTAGATTTTAGAAAAAAAATTAGCAATAAATTTAAATTAGGGTTTGGTGCCAGTTTTCGGGATCGAACAAAAACACAGCAATATTTTTTTAGAAGAAATACAGAAATAAACGATCCTTTTCGTCCTGTAGCTGTTTTGTTAACAAATTTTTTAGATAATGTTGACAGAGCTACAGGGCATAATCAATTTTTGGTTCACGATTTTGATAAATCTTTTAAACTATATGGCAGTCAACTTGACTTAGAGGATTTTGAGGTTATTGATACTGCTTACGACATTAATGAAAAAGTTAGTGCTGGATACATTCAAGGCAATTACTCAGCAGGTAAACTCAAGGCAAATGCTGGTTTAAGAATCGTACATACTGGTATTACTTCTCGTGGTTATCAATTAGATAATGCAACACAAATATATCAAGTAAGAGAGATTCCATCAGACTATACAGATTTTCTTCCAAGTGTAAATTTAAAGTGGGAGTTTAAGAGAAATTTAATTGCTCGTGCAGGATATGCAAGAGTCATAACAAGACCTCGCCTGCAAGACTTATCCGCTTTTAGATCAATTGATGAGGTAAATAAGCGTATTTCTTCGAGTAACCCTGAACTTGACCCATTTAGAGCAAATCAATATGACATTTCTTTGGAATGGTATCCTGGTTCCGAAACTTTAATTTCAGGTAGTTATTTTGTCAAAGATATAGAATCATTCATAAGTCGGCAAACAACAAATATTATTTTTAACGGTGAAGAATACGAGTTAAGACAACCCGTGAACGGTAATAATGCGGTTATTAAAGGCTTTGAAATAAATTACCAACAACCCTTCACTTTCTTACCTGGTTTTCTTAGCGGATTTGGAATTGTGACTAATTATACCTTTTCTGAAAGTAACTTTAAAGAAACATTAGAAGATGGGTCGCTAACAACTTATTCGTTACCCAATAATTCAAAGCATTCTTTTAATATTACACCATACTTTGAAAAATATGATTTTAGTTTAAGGGTAGCCACAAACTTTAGAAGCAGCTTCTTGAGAGAAATACCTAATCCAGAAGATGGTCTAAAATACAGAGATGATGTAAGTATTACAGATATTTCTTCTTCATACGATTTCAACGATAATATAGGAATTACACTTAACATTCTCAATGCTTTTAATGCTCAGCGCTATGAGTTTATCGATGATAGACGTTTTCAAGACAATGCATCCTTTTTTGGCACCACATTTCAATTGGGTGTAAGAGTTAAATTTTAATCTAATAAAAACCATAAAAAAATGAAAAAATTAAAATCACATTATTGTTACCTATTAATCATTATGACTTCTCTATTATTAGGTTGTACAGATCGCAACATAATAGACGCACCCGTATTTCCACCACCTGCAGTCGAAGGTTTTACAGCAGTTCCAGGAAATGGTTTAGTGACCTTAAATTGGGATAATGGAAATATCGCATTATTTTCCAATTATTCACTTACGTACTCGCCAAGTGATGGTGACCCAATAAGCATCCCAAAAAGTGAAACTACATACACAGTAAATGGATTAACGAATGACACTGAGTACACGTTTAATTTAGTTGCTCAAAACGAGTCTCAAAACTCTACGCAATCATCAGAACCTGTGAGTGCTACAACAACACCTTTTGAACCTAACCTATCAGGTCCTGAATTAACGTCATTTAGTTTTCTAGCAGCTTCAAATCCTGATATGGCGTTAGAAGAAGAAGACCGAGTGGACCTTACAGGAACTGTCGATTTAGATAATAACACCGTTACTTTTAGCGAAACTGAGGTGTCTGCGTATGTGTACAAAGATGCTTTAGTAGCAACTTTCAATGTTCCTAGTGGGGCAGTAGTTGTTGTAAATGGAGAAACACAAACATCTGGTGTGTCTGTTCAAGACTTTAGCTCACAAGTGCAGTATGATGTAACTGAGAATAACATCACTAGATCATATATGGTAACTATAAATAAGAATCAATTTGCCACGATACCAGATGATGCTTTTAGGGATTTCTTAGTAGCAGAAGGATTGCCTTTTAATGCCAATAATCAGTTGGAAGTTAATTCAACCATGGTTACAGAGTACAAAGTAGGTGATAAAATGAATATTGATAATGTAGGTATAGCTAATGCAAAAGGTGTAGAGTTTTTTGTGGGAATGACAGAATTAGATGCGGAGAATAATAGTTTCCCTTCTATTAATATATCTAGAAATACTGGATTAGAAAGATTATTGGTAGGTGCTAATAGTAATATCTCAAATATTGATATTGGGGATAAAACAGACATCACGCTTCTCTACATGCATGAAACACCGCTACTTACTGATGTGCAAAGTATCCTTGATAATAATATAAATATATTTAGATTCTATGCACAAGGAGCTGCTTTAGCTTCTGTTGATGTGAGTAATTTAGTTAATATGGCAAGATTGAGGTTGAGTGAGTCGACAGCGACAGCATCTGCTGCTTCAATTAATACTTTGCTAAGTAAAAACCCTCCTATTGCCACAGATTTAGGAAATTTAAGAATTTATAAAGACGCTGATGGTTTGCAATGCATTGGTTATGATCCAGCAACATACGTATGTAATTAATTTTATTTATTATTTTATTTTATTTTTTATTACTTAATAATATGTACAATTTAAAAAAAACGTTCACGTTCATTTTAATGCTTGGTGTTCTGTTTGTATACTCACAAGAGAATATAAATTCAGATACTTCATTAAAATGGCAGGAAGGATACCTTGATATCCATTTTATCCATAATGGAAGAGGTAACGCCTCTTTTATGGTGTTTCCTGACGGCACATCATTATTATATGATGCTGGAGACTCAAAAAAAGGAACAAAAAATCCCAACTATCCTCCATTTAGTCAAAAAAATATATCAGCAGGAGAGCGTGTAGTAAATTATATTAAACACTTTTCTCCAACTGACACCTTGGATTATGCTTTAATTTCTCATTTCCATAACGATCATTACGGAACAATTAAAAAAAATACAATTACTTCAAAAAACGGAGCATATAAATTATCGGGTATTACAGAAGTTGGCGATATGCTACCTATAAGAATATTAATTGATAGAGCATATCCAAACTATAATTATCCTTACGATTTAAGAACACCCAAAGGAAAGGAAAATAAAACAATGATTAACTATTTGAAATTTATCATCCACCATCAAAAAGAGTCAGGGATGATAGTTGAACAACTAGTTCCTGGTACGAATAAGCAAATTATACCATTAAACCAGCCTCAAAAATTTAAAAAATTTGAAGTACGGAATATAAAAGTAAATGATTTAATTTGGACAGGTAAGAATGAAGGAATTGGTAAATACCAGTTTGAGCCACCTTTGGTAAATCATAAAGGGTATTATAATGAAAACCCTTTAAGTTTGGCATTAAAAATCACTTATGGTAAGTTCGATTATTATGTTGGCGGAGACATTCCTGGTGTTAATAAATATCCTGATTATGATTTAGAAACACCTGTTGCAAATATAATTGGAAGTGTTGATGCACTTACTCTAGACCACCATGGGCATAAAGATGCAACAAACGCTTATTTTTTAAGTAGAACAAAACCTCAAGTTATAGCACACCAAAGTCTTCATGACCCACACTTTGACGAAAATGTACAGAGGAATCTAAGAAAAAGTAAAGCACATGTGTTTAGCCCATACGTTAGTGATAAAATTAAAAAATGGTATGGTCGTCAAATGAAAAAAACTTATAAGAGTACTAGAGGGCATTTTTTTATTAGAGTTTATCCAAATGGAGATACGTTTGATGTGTTTGTTTTAGATGAAAAAGCAGATGGATATATTTTAAAACAAAAATTTGGACCTTATAAATCTAACTAAATGCAAGATTTGAGTAAAATACTATTGGTTTTTCTCCTGCTAACAGCATGTGCCAAAGACGAGGTTGTGGAT
>JGI20154J14316_10001594_pt1 | contig 19850 bp, 19 predicted proteins | sample COG_04_FD_14316 | JGI IMG/M metagenome (IMG submission 14316)
AACTAATAAATTAACCAAACCTAATACGTGTATAGCGTAAAAAGAGACAATCTACACCCCCTCTTTACGAATATAATAAAAAAAGGAGCGTTTTTTAAAATAATTAATATTAACCAAACAATAACCCGGTTGTTTAAAAAGGTTTATTTGATAAACTTGCGCGTTACTCGTTGTGAAACCCCCGTGATTAGCTCGTAAGAGATTGTATTAGCGACTTCCGCCGCTTCTTCAGCAGGATGGCTAGGGCCAAAAACAACAACTTCATCACCTTCTTTACACTCAACTTCGGTCACATCAATCATTATCATGTCCATACACACATTTCCTATAATATTAGCTCTTTGGTGGTTAATATAGACAGCACCAACGCCATTACCGTACTGTCTTCCAACCCCATCTGCATGCCCCAAGGGTATTGTTGCTATTTTTGAATCAAGCCTACAAACGTGACCCCTGTTATACCCGACAGTCTCTCCGGCAGCGGCATTAAAAACCTGAGAAACAATAGACTTCAAACTAGCCACAGGTTTGAGCTCATAAGCTTTCTTATTAAAATTGCCATATCCGTAAAGACCAATACCACACCTTACCATGTCAAAATGAGCCTCAGGATAATTTAATACGCCTGAAGTATTACACAAGTGTCGAATAACAGGGTAATTAAGCCGATTAATAAATTTTTCAGAAACAGATCGGAAAAGAGCTATTTGGTTTTCTGTAAATTTTTTTTCGTTTATATCTTCACTTGCGGCCAAATGAGAAAAGACAGACCGGACTTTTAATAAACTACTTTCAGCCAATGTGTTTAACAACAAATCAACGTCACTCAGCTTAAAACCTAAACGGTTCAGCCCAGTATTAAACTTCATGTGTACAGGATAATTGGCGATCCCGGAGTCAAACACAACCTTTTCAAGCTCTTTTAATAGTTTTAGACTGTAAAGGCTGGGTTCTAGCGAGTATTGAATGGCTAGTTTAAGATTGTCGGACTGGGGATGGAGCACCAAAATAGGTGTTTTAACTCCAGACTGCCTCAATTTAACCCCCTCTTTAACATAAGCAACAGCAAAGTAGTCAACTCCGATTTTTTCAAGATATTTACCAACAACAATAGAGTCGCTACCGTAAGCAAAAGCCTTAACAACCGCCAAAAAAAGGGTGTCGCTCTGAAGTTTAGATTTCAAAAAATCAAAATTACCCTTTAAAGCACCAAGGTTGATCTCCAGAGTTGTTTCTGAAACCTTAGACATTAGGGTTTTTTTTAGAATTATTTAAGCCCACAGCCTTTGTCTGATTTACTTTTTTAGTCTTTTTTTTAACAGTCGCCCTGTAGTAGGCGGCCCTGCTTAGTGGCTCATATTCGTTTACTTCCCCTAAGAAAACTAGGCTGTCGTCTTTAGATTTCCGGTGGCTATATTGTGCTAAATTTCCCGTGTGAGTGCAAACCGCATGCACCTTTGTTACATATTCAGCTGTAGCCATTAGGTTAGGCATGGGCCCAAAAGGGTTTCCTTTAAAGTCCATATCAAGCCCCGCAACAATTACACGCACCCCTTTATTAGCAAGATCATTACAAACATTCACAATTTCTTCATCGAAAAACTGAGCTTCATCTATTCCCACAACGTCGCAACCATCAGCAAGAAGCGGTATGTTTGACGCTGATGGAACAGGCGTTGAACGAATCTCGTTCGCATCATGCGACACAACCATTTCATTGTCATACCTTACATCAATAGCTGGTTTAAAAATTTCAACCTTTTGTTTGGCAAAATGAGCGCGCCGTAACCTGCGTATTAATTCTTCTGTTTTTCCAGAAAACATTGACCCACAAATCACTTCGATCCAGCCAAATTGTTCTTTAGGGTTTACTGTATTTTCGAGAAACATTTTGTAGTTTTAACACCAAACGAAATTAACCTTCGTTTATATAAAGGTGACGTAAATTTATTAATAATCAAAAGTATTAAATTTAAAAGTTACAAAAAAGCAATATTAAAATGTTTGTTGTACATTAAATAGAGGGATAAACGCATAAAACTCACAAAATGAAAAAGCAATTAGAGTCGGAACTAATTAGTATAGCACATAAGATACTCAAACTTGCTGGGCGAGAAGATCTTGGGAAAATGGAAGCTGAAATATCCACGCTTTACCAAAAGATAACTATATTGAAGTTTCTTGAAGACAATCAGCTAGACCCCATAACCAACTCAAAAGACTTAACCCAGACTTTTTTTGATTCTGTTACACCAGCTGAAGAAGGAATTAAAAAAATCAAGACAGTCAAACAAAAAGAGCCAGAACACGAAACAACTCCAGTCGAGACCACAAAAAAACCCCAGGACGCGGCCGCTAACAAGGAGCTAGACGCCATAACACAGGACAGCAAGGACAGTGAAGCAGTCCAAAAAGAAGAGGTCTTTGACAACAACAGTAACCTGTTTAGTGAAACTATAGAGGGCGACCTGAGTGCGCTTTCCCCTAGTTATTCTCAGCTACCAATTTTTGACGCTAAACACGATATTGCAGAAAAACCATCACTTAATGACAAATTAAAACCCCAAGGATTCCAAATTGGNCTTAATGATCGGTTGGCATTTGTAAAAGGATTATTCGACAACAGCAACGAGGACTATGACCGAGTTTTATCTCAGTTGAACACCTTAGGCTCATACAATGACGCAACCACCCTGTTAGACACAATCATTAAGCCCGACTATAATAATTGGAAAGATCATGAAGAGTTAGAGGCAAGGTTTTTAGAGATTATTGAAGATAAGTTTAATTAAACTTAGGCGCGACAGACACACAGGCCCAATATTTATTAATTTTAACGAATAAACACAAAAGCAATGTCTTCAAATTTAAAATATGCGGTTTTTGGAAGCGGTAGCTGGGCAACAGCCATAATTAAAATGCTTTGCGAAAACTTAGACGAAGTAGGTTGGTTCATTAGAAAACAGCAAACCATTGATTATATATTGTCTGAGGAGCACAATCCGTCATATTTGAGCTCTGTTGAGCTTCATACAAACAAGCTAATGCTAGCTTGCGACATAAACAAGCTCGCCGATTACGCTGATATTTTAATATTCGCGATTCCATCCGCGTTTATTGAAATCGAACTAGCAAAACTCAACACTGACATTTCATCTAAAATTATCGTATCAGCAGTAAAGGGAATCATTCCTGAATCCGGACACCTGGTTGGGGAGCACTTTCAAAGAAAACATGCGGTTAAATCAGAAAACACTGTTGTTTTAGCAGGACCTTGCCACGCAGAAGAAGTTGCATTAGAGCGCTTGTCTTATATTACTGTAGTCTGCGCTAATCTAGACACTGCAAACGAGATAGCAGAACAGTTTTCAAGCAACTACATAAAAATCAACACAAATGATGACGTAATAGGCGCTGAATACGCGGCAATGATTAAAAACGTTTACGCTATTGCCGCAGGAATAGCACATGGATTAGGTTATGGAGATAATTTTCAAAGCGTTTTAATGAGTAGCGCCACTCGAGAAATGAAGCGATTTATTAAAAAAGCGCACAAGAAAAAGCGTAATATTAATGAGACAGTTTATTTGGGAGATTTACTAGTGACTTGTTACTCCTTGTTTTCCCGAAATAGGATGTTTGGAAACATGGTAGGAAAAGGCTATACGGTAAAGTCTGCGCAAATGGAAATGAGTATGATTGCTGAGGGATATTATGCCACCAAAAGCGCCTATCAAATTAATCAAAACCAAGAGATACCCGCCAAAACACCAATTGTAAACACGGTTTATGAAATCATATATTTGCAGAAGAATGCAAAAAGAGCGTTTAAAAAACTAGCGGAAAAAATAAACTAGAGTTAATGCCTTAAAACCCCTTTTAGACCCAAAAGCGGGACTTTTTCAATAAAAGCTTTGTTAATTGTGTTTTTTCTAAACTCAAAGGACTTTTCAAATAAAGTATTATCTTTAAAAAAGGTGACGCTAAAGACGTTGTTTAGACACAAAACATCATCTAGAATCATCTCAATTTTTGTATAGCTTTTAGACGGGAGTAACTCAATTTTTTTCCGAAATGTAGTGGTTTTTTTTGTATCAGAATAACCCCTAGTTACAATAAGAACCATTTCTAAGTCTTCTAATTTGTCATTTATTATGTAGGCGTTCCAGTCGTAGACCTTATAGATTTCATTGTGTTCATAAACCACGGCAACATATACGCCCTTAACTTCAGGAATGAGGATGTCTTTTTTCAAAGGAATTAGTACTCTTCAACGTTTATATTATTTTTTAAAAGAAGTTCTCGTGCGTGTTTAGAAAACCGAATAAGTTTGTTATAATCTTTTTTTCTTGAAAAATATCCAGGGTTTTCCTCAAAGTCTTTAACAGAAAGAATGTCATAATATTTTTTTCCATCTGAGCGGAATTCATGAACCCAAGTCAAATGATAACCAACAGATTTTATTTCGACACCATCACCAGGCTTTTTTTTAAGTGACAGCTTCAAAACCGCGCCACCATCACGAGGAAATGTGCGTTGGTGTGAAATAAAGTTCCCCAACGAGTACACCACTAGAGACTCTTTTTTAAGATCCGTTTTGGGCTGCCACTCCATTGGCTGTAGTACATGAGGATGGGACCCGATAACAATATTAACACCAAGCGACCTAAAATAGTCAAACCAATTTTTTTGTGTATCATTAGGAAGGCTCTTATATTGATCGCCCCAATGCACAAACGCAATAATTTGATCAAGGTTTTCCATAGATTTCACAATCATAACGTCTTTCGCTATTGTTTCTTTTTCTAGATAATTTACAACATTTGGTTGGCCAGGAGAGATTCCGTTTGTGCCATAGGTGTAATTAAGAATCGCAATTTTAATGTTGTTTTTTTCAATCACGTAGGCGGGGCTAACTAGTTTACTTTTTTCACTTACAAAAGTTCCTGTGTGACCAATATTAAGGGAGTCTAAAACAGCAATGGTTCTCTCAAGCCCTTTTTTATTCTTATCACAAGAGTGGTTGTTAGCGGTAACCAATACGTCTACTCCCGATTGTTTAATGGCAGACGCATAAGACGCAGGCGAACTAAATCGCGGATATCCAGAGTAAGGCCTAACCCCTAAAGTTACTTCGAGGTTTCCAATTGTCACATCAGCATCATTAAGAATAGGCGCTATTTTGTTGAAGGTAGGATTATAATTATAAACCCCTAAACTTTTGTTGTAAGCAGCGTTTATTTGGTCCAAATGCCCCATAAAGTCACCTATGAATAAAAGGCTAACCTCACTTGAGCTTTCGATAGCCAACACTGGTTTAGTAGTGTTTGTGTTCAACACAGCGTTTTGACCCGCAGCCGTTGACTTAATAAGCACTATAAAAACAACCTTTAAAAATAGATTTCTCATAATAAAGAGCACAGATGTTATAAGTGGCTTTTAAATTGCTCTAAAAAGCGCACGTTGTTTTCACTCAATAAACGAATATCACTAATTTGATGTAACAGCAAGGCTATTCTATCGATTCCCATTCCGAAGGCAAAACCAGAGTATACTTTAGGGTCGATTCCACAATTTTCAAGAACATTTGGGTCTACCATTCCACACCCCATGATTTCTAACCAACCCGTTCCTTTGGTCATTTTGTAATCAGTCTCTGTCTCTAAACCCCAATAGACATCAACCTCAGCACTCGGCTCAGTGAAAGGAAAATAGGACGGACGAAGACGAATTTTTGATTTACCAAAAAGCTCTGTTGTGAAATATTGAAGAGTTTGCTTTAGGTCTGCAAAACTTACATTTTTATCAATATACAGGCCCTCCACTTGATGAAAAAAACAATGGGATCGCGCAGAGATAGCTTCATTTCTATAAACTCTTCCTGGTGAAATTGTACGGATAGGCGGTTTATTGCTTTGCATATATCGAACCTGAACCGAACTTGTGTGTGTGCGCAACAAAACATCAGGGTTTGTTTGTATAAAAAAAGTGTCCTGCATGTCTCTGGCGGGGTGGTGCTCCGGCAAATTTAAAGCGGTAAAATTATGCCAATCATCCTCAATTTCAGGCCCCTCACTTACGTTAAAACCAATTCTAGAAAAGATATCAATAATTTGATTTTTTACTAACGAGATTGGGTGACGCGACCCTATTTGAAAGGACTCGCCCGGACGAGATAAATCTCCAAACAAAGGAATGTCATTAGCGTTATCGGATAAGGCTGTTTTTAGAGAGTTAACTTTTTGATGTGCCGCATCTTTTAATTTATTAATAGCCAGTCCATAGTCCTTTTTTTCTTCATTTGGCACTTCCTTAAAACCTGCCAAAAAACCAGTTAAAACACCTTTTTTACCAAGAAACTTAATTCTAAAAGCTTCAACCTCTTCTAAGGATTGCGCTTCAAAGGCCTCGACTTCTTCTACATATTTATAGATATGTTTTATCATGATAAATTAAATAAAAATCAAATTTAATAAAAGTTAACTAATAAATTCTCCCTCAAGAAAATAGTTTACAATTGCACTCTTCATAAGGATACTTTGTTCTCCAGCCTTAAGGCTAGGTAAGCTTTCTTTAACTACATAGTGAGGCCAGCCTTGGTCGTCAAAATAGTCAAACTCGTAGTAACCATAAGGCTCTAAAAGACGACAAATAGCAATATGCATCAGATTAAGTTTTTCGTCTTTTTTAAATGTACGGTGCAATTGGCCAAGTTCTTGAACACCAATAAGATAAATGATTCCATCTAGGTCTAAAATTTCACCATCAGCAAATTTTGAGGACAGTTTTTCTACCACCTCCCCCCACCGTTTTTTAAGTTCTTCGTCTCGAGCCATAATTATTTTGTAAATTTAACGTGTATTAAAATAGAAACGAAACATTTATCTTATAAATATTTTTTAACCAAACACCCACCATGTCAATCATTGATGTTATTATTGGAGCACTAACTCTTTACGGTATTATTAAGGGGTTTTTCAAGGGGCTTTTTGTTGAGGTAACATCTCTTCTGGCACTCATTGTAGGGGTTTATGGCGGGACACGCTTCAGTAGTTACGCGGCAGAAATTTTATCAAACAACTTTAGCTGGAATAAAAACACCATAAAGATTGCTGCTTTTGCAGTGACGTTTGTCCTCATTGTGTTGGCGATTTCATTAGCAGGAAAAGCACTCACAAAACTGGCAGACTTTGCGGCTTTAGGAGTGATAAACAAACTGCTAGGGGCTATTTTTGGAGGAGGCAAAGTCGTATTTATAATAAGTATATTTTTATTGATATTTAACACTTTAAACAAGATAATACCACTTGTCTCTAACGACGAGATACAGGCGTCGATATTTTATAAGCCGGTAAAATCGATAGCCCCAAGAATTTTGCCAGAACTTGCAAGTGCCGCTAATCAAGTTGATATTCCAATCACCCCCGACCTCTAGACTACTTAGCGTGCCGCTCAATTAGGCTCTCAATACAAGATTTGAAATCGCTAAATATTTGTTTTTCAGGTATAAATCCAGGGATAATATCAATTCTTTCCATCATATAACGGGGTTGCCTCAAGACGTTTACAAACAAAACCTCAACGCCTTTAGTTTGCAAATCTTGAATCATGTCCTCAATTGCATATAACCCTGATTGATCTAAGTACTCCATCTTTCCTAGTCGCAAGATAACCTTGGTGGCGGAATCGGGAATTTGTTTGTACAGTTGCTGAAAGTCTGAAGTGGAACCAAAAAACAAGGGCCCCCTAACTTGCTTAACAAAGACAGTTTCTTTTAAAGCGCTAGGAAAGGCCTTTTCATCAGGCCAAGCCTTTTCTTTTAACACTGAAACACCAGAAGACTTAGTGGTTAAGTCCCCAATTTTCTTCATGAACATTAGACACGAAATAATTAAACCAATTCCAACAGCAAAAATTAAGTCCCAGAACGTAGATAAAAACAAAACGATTAACATTATTAAAACCTCTGAGCTTAATTTTAGAGGCCCAAAAGAAAGATCTTTTGGCAGAGCAGGAATTGCCTTCAGCCCCTTGTAGTCCATAACACCAATCCCAACGGTTATTAATATTCCAGAAAGAACCGCACTTGGGATCTTAGAGGCAATAGGTCCAAGGGCTAATAAAACAAAAAGCAGCATAACCCCTGCAATCATACCTGAAAGCTTAGTTTTCCCCCCTGAGTTTATATTCACAACAGTTCTTATGGTTGCTCCAGCCCCAGGAATACCTCCAAAAATAGAAGCTATACTGTTTCCAATTCCTTGACCGATAAGCTCTTTGTTAGGGTTGTGCTTCGTTTTAGTCATGTTATCAGCGACAATACTTGTAAGTAAAGAGTCAATAGCACCAAGCAACGCCAGAGTAAAGCCAGTAAAGATATATGGGGTAATAGCGGAAAGTTCAAACTGAGTAAAAATTGCAAGTTGAGGCACAGGTAATCCACTAGGGATTTTTTCGATTGGAACGTAGTCGAGCTTAAATATAATAGCACACCCAGACATTACAATTAAAGCAACAAGCGTACTAGGGACTTTCGTCGTAATACGCTTAAAGCCGTAAATAATTAGAATTGTTCCTATTGCCAGCAACAGCTCTAACCAATTAATATTTTGTAAAGCCCTTGGCAGTAATTTTAATGCACCCACTGTTCCAGAGGCTTCTTTAGAGGCCAAGGTTTTAGACTCGCTGAAGATTTTTTCTTCGTTAATTAAAGCTCCTTTTTCAAGGGCGCTCTCAAAGTTCTCTAAAGCCAAAACGCCTTCTCCAGTTTCATCTTTTAAAATATTTTGAAGGACCACCTCTTTCGCTTGGGCTTTAAACGTGTTTACATATTCTAGATCTTCTTTAGGGTTGTAACCTAGAGAAGGTAAAATTTGAGTTAACAGAATAATCACTCCAATAGCGGTCATAAAACCAGAAACCACAGGGTATGGAATATACTTAATATATTTTCCAAGCCCCAACAGTCCAAGCCCTACTTGAGACAAACCCGCAATTAAAAAAACTGTAAGTATAGCAGGAAGCGCAACACTAATATCGCCATTATTTGCGGCGACAATTCCTGCAATCACAACCATACTCACAGCTGTCATTGGGGCTGTAGGTCCAGAAATTTGCGTATTAGTGCCNCCGAAAAGAGCAGCAAAAAAACTAATAAAAATAGCGCCATATAGTCCCGCGCTTGGACCAAGGCCTGATGACACTCCGAAGGCTAAAGCTAGTGGCAGCGCCACAACACCTGCTGTTATACCACCGAAAGCATCCCCTCTGAGGTTGGAAAAAAACTGTTTCATTATAATAGGAATTTTATTTAGACTTTACACAGCGAATAAGCTATGCTATTTAACTTGAAAAAAGTTAAACTAAATCAGGGGGAGGAGAGGTGATTTTTAAATCATTAATCTTAACAACATCTTTGTAAGGCCAGTGCAAAAATGAGGAAAGCTCCTCAAAAAAAGGTATTTTAAAAAAGGCGTTTAAGTCAAAGTCAAGCTCAGATAAATCATTAATCTCTTCTAAACCCTTGTTTTCAGCTTCTTTTTCTATTGTTAAAAAGACACCTAGCTCTTCACCTCCATGCGTTAAGAGCACAAACGTTGGCCCCGTTAAAACAAATAGAAAACAAACAGAAAGGATTAAAGAAATAAACTTAGAAACATGCACTTTACAATAGCTCATACGTAAAGATAGGATAAATCCTAATACTAAAGCTCTTTAAGTTTAGATTTTGCAATCCAGCCCGTTTCACCATTTTGCAACTTTACTTTTGACCAATCGGACTCATAGCGCTCAATCACCAAGACCTTAGTACCTTCATGCAACATAAAAACCGTTTCAGACCCAAGGTTTGGCTCTAATTTAACGTCGACTTCTTTTACAAAAACAATAGCGGGGTGTATCGATCGGTTAAGACTATCTTTATTAAACAACAACAAAAGAGAGCTTACCAACAGCACTAAGACAAGGCTGCTTGACACAAAAAACACTCTTTTCTTAGACTCAGAATAAGATAACAAATAACACAAAAAGAGCGTTACGAACAAAAAAGATAAACCGACGCACCGTATAGCCCAACCGTCTACGCTCAAGCTATTTAATGCTTGAGTAAACCATTTTGAAAATCCACTTTCAGGGATTTGTTCAATAGAGTCAACAGTCATTTTTTGTGCAAAACCAAGATTAATTTCAATGTCTTTGCTGGCGGGATCAAGCAAGAGGGCTTTCTCGTAATAAAAAATACTTAACGCGACTTCATTTAATTTATAATAGCAATTCGCTAGGTTGTAATATAATGAAGCTGAGTGCAGGTTTTCTGATAAGACAGACCTATACTCGGAAGCCGCTTTTTGATAATTACCGGAGTTATAAAATTGATTACCACTTTCAAAGGACTCACCTGCTTGAGAACTTCCAATCAAACTAACTGCCCAAAAAATAAGAAAATACCTCATTGTTTTATTTTAATTGTTTGTCTAGTTTTATAATTACTTGTGCAGCTTTTTCAAAATCATTTTCCATGTCTACACTTGATAGCGGAGTATATCTTGCAATTTCACAAGAAGTTAAAACAGAAACAAACCCCTCCAAGTCCGTGAGACCTATCTTTTTATCATTTAATAATTCGCGGACTTTATCTTTACTAAAATCGCTGGTCTCTATCCTTAATTTTGATTTTAAATAATTGTGCAGTGCACGCTCTAAGGCATTGTAAAACTGATCTTTTTGACCTAGAGAATTTTTAGCCTCACTAAGATATTTACGTGCTAATCTGTTTGTTCTTCTAATTTTATTTCCTACAACGTCTAACGCCCTTGCTTTTCGACTTCTTATGAAAAACAGAAAAGCAGGAATTAACAAAAAAGGGCCTAACAGCAACACCCAAAATAAAAAAGATCTAAAAAATAACTTAGACTTAACAGGGCTAAAGTTGGCAGTTGTCCTAAAAGGTTGAAATTGTTTCACATCAGCAACGTTAGTGTTTTTATTCGTTTTACCTTCAGGCCTGTTGCTTTGTTCTGCCCCAGCATTAACTGTGATAATTAATCGCTCCGACCTGAGTGTTTTATAGCGCTTTGATTTAAGGTCAAAATAAGAAAAAGAAACACTAGGAATAGGATAGCTTCCTGGGTCATTTGGCACGACTGTATAGGAGTCTGTTATTCGACCTCTCATTCCAGAAACAAGCGTTCTTACTTTTTCAATGTGTTCTGGCTCATAAACCTCTAATGCACTTGGTAGAATTAGCGCCGGAAGCTTAAAAAGCTTTAAATTTCCATTTCCAGAAACTTCTAAATTAACCTCAAAGGCCTCAGAGGTTTTTAGCTCTTTTTTGTTTGTTTTTAGCTTAAAATCAAAAGACCCTACAGCCCCAGAAAAACCTTCTGGTTTTCCTTTTTCAGGAAGTGGTTTTACGTTAATAGTTCTCTTGCCAGCGGAAACTCTTCTATTGACAGTATTTGTAAAAGATCGGCCAAAGACATCTCTTCTGTTAGACGGAACCTCAACAGTAACATCAAGAGACAGCGGCTCTATATTTAACTTACCTGTTTTTTGAGGATATAAAACTGTTTTCTTAAGGACCACATAAAGGTAGTCTTCTCCTTTGTAGCTTCCTTGTTGCGCGCCCAAGCCTTCTACATCAATGTTTTGACTCCAAAAATCACTATATCGCGGCTTGTCTATTTCCCTGGAGTTCCGAACTCCAACCCCCTGAGCGACATATAATTTATACACCACGGTTATCGCTTCATTTAAATACGGTTTTGAATTAGAAACCTCAGCAACCAGGTGTATTTTTTCAGAAGCAATGTAATTGGGGTCATTAGGGTCTTTAGGCTTTTCTATAGCGGCGCTAACGCTTATTTTTACAGGAAGTGTTTTATAAACCTCTCCATCAATTTCAATAGTAGCTTGCCCTATGGTAAACTCCCCTCTTTTTTTAGGAGCTAAAAAATAACTGTACGTTTTTGAAAACGACCGAACTCCATTAATCCAAGAATTATTTATTGACTGACTTGGCCCGCCAACCACACTAAAGTTTTTAAATTCAGGAGGCTCAAATTCGTCCCCATCTTTATTCATTGTAAAATCAATTCTAAGACGCTCATTAATCCCAAGCCGTTTCTTGCTTGTCTTTGCATTAAAAGAGACTTGTCCAGACAGAAGGCCTGAGATAAAAAACATAAATACAAGTAACTTTATTTTCATTTTACCAGTCTTTTTCACTTTTAACCTTAATCCCTTTTGTTTTGGACGCGTTCATTTTTTCTTGCACTTTTTTTTCTTCGTTATTCATCGCTTCAAGAAGATTTTTTACCTGTTGGGGAGATATTTTTCCAGGCTGAGGCTTTGGCCGTCCTTTATCTTTGTTTGGGTCTTTGTTCTCTTGGTTTCCAGTGTCCTCCTTTGGTTTTCCGTCTTCATCTTCTTTATCGTTTCCTTCTTTTTTGTCTTCGTCTTCACCTTCTTTGTCTTTGTTTTTTTCTTCTTTATCTTTGTTTTCGTCGCTGTTTTCTTTGTCATCCTTGTCTTTATCCTTATCCTTATCCTTGTCTTCGTCATCTCCATCTCCATCTCCATTGCCTTGCTCTTTTGCACATTCTTGAGCGAGCGCTAAATTATAGCGTGTCTCATTGTCTGTGGGGTTGTTTCTTAAAGCATCTTTATAGGCTGATACAGCTTCCTGGCAACGCTTCTGTTGCATGAGTGTGTTTCCAATGTTATGATATGCGTTGTGCTTTTCTAATTTCGAGACGCTATTTTTAATCGCCTCTAAATGTCGAAGCATAGCTTCGTCGTAAAGCTCAGACNTATAGTATGCGTTTCCAAGATTATACGAGCCCACTACATTGTTTTGTTTTGCAGACACCCCTAAACGGTANTTTTTTTCAGCTTCTATAAAATCATCATCAACGATCGAATTTCCTTCAAAAATATAGTTATTCGACATAGAGAGCTGAGCTTCATCCTGAGCACTTCCGTAAAAGCTTGCTAAAAGAAAAAAGATTAGACGGACGTTATTAATTCTAAACCATCGTTTGTGCGGNACTTTAAAAAACAATATTAAACCTTTAATCATGCTCATAAGTTCTCATTAAATAAATTAAGACGCTTTAACCAAGCTGTTTTTCGTTCTAACAATAAGATGTCTAAAACCAATAAAAACAACCCGATTCCTAAAAACCACTGAAACTGATCTTTATATTCTGCGAATTCTTTTGCCTCAAACTCTTTTTTGTCCATAGCGCTTAAAACAGTTCTTATTTGCTCAACTACAGCAGCTGTTTGATTTCCAACGATGTAGGTTCCTTTCGCTTCGTTTGCAATTAACCTCAACGTTTTCTCATTTAACTTTGTAATAACCGTTTCGTTGTTTTGGTCTTTTTTATAACTAATTATTACACCATTTCTTTTTAGGGGGATAGGCGCTCCTTTTTCACTTCCAACCCCTATGGTATAAATTTTTATTCCTTCTTTAGAAGCGGCCCCTGCAACCTCAACACTTAAATCGTTGTGATCTTCTCCATCAGAGATTATAATTAAAACCCTATTTGTTTGCTCTTCATCATCAAAATAATTTCGTGACAACTGAATTGCGTCATTTATCGCTGTTCCTTGTGAGGACAGCATATCCGTGTTCATGCTTTGTAAAAACATTTTGGCGGATGCATAGTCGGTTGTTATTGGGAGTTGCGGGAATGCCTTTCCGGCGTAGGCAATAATTCCGACGCGATCACTTGTTAAATTATTGATTATTTGTGTTACAAGTTGTTTGGATTTTTCCAAACGATTAGGGGCTACATCCTCAGCCAGCATGCTTTTAGATACGTCGATAGCAAAAACAATATCAACCCCTTCCCTTTTTATAGTTTCAAGCTTTGTACCAATCTTCGGGTTTATTAACCCAATTACTAAAAAGCTAACTGCTAGGCAGAGAATTACAAACTTAAGCGCGGACTTAAAAAATGATAAATCAGGGCTCAACCTCTTAAGGACAATGGCGCTCCCAAAAGATTTTTGTGTTCTTTTTTTCCATAAAAAAGTCCACAAAAAGAGCAGTAACATCACAGGGATGATAATGAACGCCCAAAACCATATTTTTTCTTCTAATTGATACATTAAATAAAACTTCTAAATAAGGTGAATCTTAACAAGAACTCAAATAGCAACAATCCCAAAGCAAGCAAAATTAAAGGCCTAAATTTTTCTTCATAATTATAAAACTTAAACTCCTCTACTTCTGTTTTTTCGAGCGCATCAATTTCTTTATAGATTTCTTTTAATTTGCGATTATTAGTGGCTCTAAAATACTTACCTCCAGTTACCTCGGCAATTTCTTTTAGTAGTTTTTCGTCAATCTCTACTTGGATTCGCCCATACTGAAAGACACCATTTCTGAGCGCCACAGGGGATAAGGCCATTCCGTTTGTGCCAAGCCCGATAGTATATGTTTTAATGCCATACTCCAAGGCAAGCTCACTAGCGGTTTGAGGGTCTATAAACCCAGCATTATTTACCCCATCTGTTAACAAGATAATTATTTTACTTTTCACCCGACTGTCTTTTATTCTGTTGACAGCTGTTGCCAACCCCATACCTATTGCAGTCCCTCCAGTAATGATCGAGTTATACTTTATATCTTTTAAGGATTGTAGCACAACACTTTTATCACTTGTGACCGGAGTTTTAGTATAACTTTCACCCGCGTATTCCACGAGACCAATCCTATCGTTAGGACGCCCTTTAATGAAGTCCGCAGCGACATTTTTTAACGCTTCAAGACGGTTGGGTTTTAGGTCTTTTGCCAGCATACTTGCTGAGACATCAATAGCCATAACAATGTCAACCCCCTTGGTTGTTTTTGTTTTTGAAGAGACATTTACAGTCTGCGGACGTGCAAGGGCGAAGATAATAAGCATTATGGCTATTAAACGTAGGCTAAACAGTAGATGTTTAACGGTTGTCCAAACTGATTTATCTTGGAGACCTTTTGTATTAGAAACCTTTAGTTGCGCTGTTTGTTTTTTGTTTTTTAAGACATACCAAAACACCAACAACGGAACTATTACAAGTAGCCATAGAAATTCTGTTTGAGTAAAATCGATTTCTTTAAACATTATTTTTGTTCTTCTGTTAGTGTAATAAGCTCAATAGAGCCTAAGATACGTTCCATGATCTGATCGGCATATACATCATCTTCTTTCCAGGTTAAAACAACCTGTTGTAATAAATTAGGGGTGGAAAAGCCTAAAACAATATATGCTCCTTTGGAAAGCACATTATTAGTAACAAAATCTGCAGTTCCGAAGGTTTTAATACCCTCCTGTCCGTTGGGAGTTATAAATTGCTCATTTCTAGAAATAATATTTTTTGCCCCTTCTTTTTCAAATCGATCCAGAACCAACTCAGCAAATTTTAAAACATCAATTGGCACCTCTTTTTTGTTTTCGTTTTGCTTTGTTTTAGAAGCATACTTAGAACTTGTTACAAACACGTCTACTGGAGTGTCTTTCCCAGCATAAGCGAAGCTAACGAACTGAACACTGTCTTTTATCTCTTCAGGATATTTAATAGTTTGACGCTCTAGAACAACGGGAGTTGAAAGGGTGATTCCGGGCGCCCCATACTCACTTTTAACCCAATGTGCTTTTTCTAATAACAGTTTACTTGGGTTCCTAAGAACGGTGTCTTTTACGTTTGTAAACCCAGACCTAACAACAAGAACGGCAATTGAAATCACTAAAACCCCAACAGCACCCATTATGATCTGCCTCTGTTTTTTTCTTTTTTGTTTGTCTTCAATAGCCTTTCGGTATTCTAAGTCTCTCAACAACTCTTGCTCTGTAGGCTCAGGCAACCCTTCTTTGACTTGTTTAATTTCAAGCTCAATAGTACTTTTGTCTAGTTTTGCTAGCTCAAAGTCGGGCTGAGACTTTGCAAACTTAACTAAGTCTGCACGTTTTAATATTGTATCAATATTCCGAATAGTATTTGCGCTTAGATTAATTTGATTAGCGGCTTGAAGTGTTTTTAAACGAAAGACAAGCTCGTCTGTTGTGCTTTCTAGTGATTGGTCGTAAACTTTTTCGTCAAGATATTGCCTTAAGATCAGCGTTAAATCGGAGTAAAACTGTTTAACATCGTCATTTCTAAAATATTGATCTTCATTTAGTTTCTCAAGAGCAATTCTAGCACGTTCATATGGTGGAAGCGCAGCAACTTTCTCAGCTTCAGTTAAGGGTTTTTTATACCATATAAACCAATATATTATACCGGCAAGGACTATTATTATTAACAAAAAAAATACGATCCTAGCCCAAAGATTAGATCGCGTTTTTTCAACTTGCGTTATCGGCTTTATGTCAAATAGTTTTTGTTTAGTTGTGTCTACAATAACTGGATTTACCTGAACCTTTAGCGAGTCTGTATAAAATATTTTGTCACCAATTACAATTTTTTGTTTAGGAATTGTGTAGGTTCCAGAATCAAACTGAGTTAGCCCGTACGTTTTAGTTAACCTGTAATAACTCTCTTTTTTCGTGCTGTCTACAGGGTAACTATTAATAATTTCAAGCGGTTGAAACGTTTGTTCTTCAGAAAAAACAACCAGAGCTGTAGAGTCTGTGTCTACCTCAATACTGTATCGTAATTCTTCGCCAATTTTTATGGCGGTTGAGTCTATACTAGATGTCACTTGGCCATTTCCCGACAGAGAAAAAAGCATACAAAAAACTAGCCAAAGGCCAACTTGGCTTGAAAATTGTTTTATGTTTGACGTTGACTTCATATATCTATCCACGTTGTTTAAAATAGCCCAATAATTTTTTCACATAACTTTCGTCTACCCTGCAATCAAGAGCTCCAGCGCCAGATTTTTTAAAACTGTTAGAAAAGTAATCAACGCTGTCTTTGTAGCTTGCCTGATAGTTCCTACGAACAGATTTGGAAGCGGTGTTAACAAGAAAACTGGCACCCGTCTCTTGATCCTGAACCTGTATCATTCCCAAGTTAGGAATTTCAGCCTCATATTTATCATAAACTCTTATTCCTGTAATGTCGTGTTTGCCAGACGCGATTTTTAGGTTGTGTTGATAGTCTTTAGCCATAAAGTCAGAAAGAAGGAATACAATTGCTTTCTTTTTCATCACATTAGACAGGAACTTTAAGCCTTGAGCAATATTTGTTTTTTTACTATTTGGCTCAAACTCAATCAACTCTCTAATGATTCTTAACACATGAGAGCGCCCCTTTTTTGGTGGGATATACAATTCAATGGCGTCAGAAAACAAAATGAGGCCAATTTTGTCATTGTTTTGTGTTGCCGAAAAGGCAAGCGTGGCTGCAATTTCAGTAACGATTTCATTTTTAAATTGCGCTTCTGATCCAAATATTTTTGATCCAGACACATCCACCATCAACATAAGCGTAAGTTCGCGCTCTTCTTCAAAAACCTTAATATGGGGCTCATTACAGCGGGCCGTTACGTTCCAATCAATGTTTCGCACATCATCCCCATATTGATACTGTCTTACTTCTGAAAAAGTCATCCCGCGGCCCTTGAAAGTAGAATGGTATTCACCACCAAACACATGGTCGGAAAGCCGACGAGTTTTAATTTCTATTTTTCTAACTTTTTTAAGTAATTCCTTGGTGTCCATTAAACAAGTGCACTATTAATTAGGTACGGATTAAGCTATACAATAAACGCAACAACAACTAAGGAACCTCAATAACGTTGACAATTTGACTAATAATATCTTCTGAGGATACATTTTCCGCCTCTGCCTCATAAGTGATACCTATTCGGTGACGAAGAACGTCGTAAACGACCGCACGAACATCTTCTGGTATGACATACCCTCGACGCTTTATAAAAGCATAACACTTTGCGGCGGTAGCTAAATTAATACTCCCCCTAGGTGAAGCCCCGAAAGAAATTAAAGGCTTTAACTCTGGCAAACGATATCTTTCAGGATATCGGGTGGCAAAAACAATGTCTAAAATATATTTCTCAATTTTTTCGTCCATATAAACTTCCCTAACAGCAGCCTGCGCTCTTAAAATTTGTTTAACAGTCACTACGGGTTTAATTTTTTCAAAATCACCTTTAAGATTCGCTCTAACAATAAGTTGTTCATCTTCAATTTTCGGGTAATCTATGACTGTTTTTAACATGAACCTATCTACTTGTGCCTCTGGAAGGGGGTAAGTTCCCTCTTGTTCTACAGGGTTTTGAGTAGCCATTACAAGAAACGGCTTATCAAGGACAAAAGTTTCATCTCCAATAGTAACCTGCTTTTCTTGCATTGCCTCTAAAAGAGCGGATTGAACCTTGGCGGGCGCACGATTAATTTCATCCGCCAACACAAAGTTTGCAAAAACAGGACCTTTTTTTATACTAAAATCATTTGCTTTTATATTGTAAATCATAGTCCCGACAACATCTGCCGGAAGTAAATCTGGTGTAAACTGAATTCTGCTAAAACTACCCGCTACCGCTTTAGACAAAGTGTTAATGGCTAATGTTTTGGCAAGACCAGGAACCCCCTCTAACAGGATATGTCCCTGTCCAAGAAGACCGATAAGTAGTCGTTCAATCATTTGTTTTTGCCCAACAATTACCTTGTTCATTTCAAGCGTAAGCAAATCTACAAAGGCACTTTCTTTTTCAATTTTTTCATTGATTGATTGAATATCAACCCCGTTTTTATCTCCCTCCATTACGATGTTTAGTTTAACTAATTATTGATCTGATAAGTTATAGGTTGCAATTTGTTAAAATATTTTCGTTCCCCTTGTTAACAAATGGTTAAAACTTAAATTCATTTCAATTCATTTACTCTGTTTGTTTATTAACTTTAAGAGACTAAACATGACGCAGTTTGTTTTTAGATTTACAAACAACACAAAGGCACCTCAAAAATGATCAATAAGCGACTTCTTATAAAAAACCTACTTGCACATAATGACGAGAGCAGTTTTTATGACAAAAAGCTGCAAATTAATATTAGTAGCAAAGAAGGAAAAGCCAAGTTTTTGAAGCATATTTGTGCATTATCAAATAGCAACCCCAACAACAATTCTTATATTGTTATTGGGATCGACGACCAATATAATCACATCATAGGAGTTGATTTTTTTGACGACAGCAAGATTCAAAACCTTGTTAATGCATATTTGAGCCACCCTCCTGTAATTCAATATGAAAACATCCCATTTCCGCACCTTAACAACGACAAAGTCGTTGGGTTAGTTACTATTCGCCCAAAAGAAACAAAAGAAATTACATCTCTAAGAAAGAATATTTGGAAATATTGTATTGGGTCTGTTTTTTTTAGAGAAGGGAGCATGAGCATCCCAAAAAACAGCGTTACCCAACTAACTGATTTTAATTCTGAAATTGTAACAGCTATTGAAGCTCATGCGCAAAACAATATTGAATACACTTTAGATGGAGTATTTGATTTTATGGTTCAAAGAGAAGATTTTGATCCGAAATATAAAGTGTTTAAAGAATATTTTGTTATGTGTTGGTCTGGCCTTAGAAAAAGCGTTAAAAATCAAACGTTCTATTCTAGGGTTGATATCGCTCTAATAAACGAACAAGTTAGATTGTTTTATTCTGCATTAGACGCTGTCGAAATTTCATATGACAAGGACTCCTTTGAAATTACAGAATACGTTAATCTTGGTCTTGATGGAGAAAACTCATATTTCAAGTTAGAAAAAACCACCATCACTTTTGGAAATAATGCGACCTATAATATCGACTCAGAATTTCTTTTTTCACCCCCTCAATACGACAAAAAAGCGTTACGCCACACATTTAATTCAAACAACGCTCTTATGGA
>JGI20154J14316_10001595_pt1 | contig 19849 bp, 18 predicted proteins | sample COG_04_FD_14316 | JGI IMG/M metagenome (IMG submission 14316)
CAAGTCTCCTCCGTGTCGCAAGCCATCGGGTGCTACTTTGGGGCGTCCAACGACCCCAAGTCGCGCAGCACCCCCGCCATGATCACCAGGTTTCACTGGTTGGAGTCCGAAAAAGTGCACAGGGAGGGTCGCAACATTCACGACTGCCAACGAGCGGAGAACAGCATGGACGACCACGCCAAACGGGCAAGGGCGTACTGGACCCACTTTCACCAGTTTGAAGACATGCTCGTGGCACTGACCTTTCAATTCATTCGCGTCGATCTGCTGGACAGTCCGGAACTGGTCGTGGCGGACATCATCATCGACAACTTTACAGTCCTGCTCAAAAAATACAGCATCTCCTACGAAGGGCGCACCATCGAACGGACCAAAATACTCTGCACCATTCTCACCATTGTCAACGCGCTCCACGAACTGCTCTTCACACCGGGGGGCAAACACTACGGCAAAACGTTTCGACTGGAGTACCTCATGGACCTCAACGAACGCATGGTCTGCACGGAAGAAATCGCACTCTTCGCAATAGGACTCATGTTCAACAGCATCGAACAAGAGAACCACAAAAAAGTACTCAAAGCCATTTGGAAACTCCACAAGAGAACCAAAGAGTACAGAGCGGTGGACGAAGTCCAGGGGGAGTTCGACTACAACTACATCGCCATGGACAACATCAAACGTTTGAAACAACAAATCCACGGCACCATCCAAGAGCAGGAGGGGAAAATAGGAGAAAGCGCCATTGAAAGCACCCTGGACGAACTGTGCAAGAGCCAAACCATGTGCTCCACCTACGACATGGTGGCGGGCAAGTTTGGAGACGGGTTCCCGGAACAAACCGCGCAGAAAAAATACAGAAGAGAAAGAATCATCGTCAGCAACAAAACGTACATCCACATGGAGAACTTCAAAGCGTTTCGAGAAGGCACCTCGTCGGACATCTTTAAGGAGTGCCTCCGAGAATTCAGACACAAACACACCCCCACCCATCAAATCCTGCTCGGAAGACGCATCCGAAACAAACAGGGTGCCGTGGAACACCCACACCTCTTTGACAGCATCGTGATGCACCCGGCAAACCAATCACTCATGGTCTCCGGAGGCACGCAGTACACGGAGGACGACGACGACATCATTAACGTCGACAGCGTGGCGGACGCCGACGACGAGGTCCTGGAAGAAGACCTGGACTCCTACGGCAGGAAAAAGAGATCGATCAAACTAGGGTACCAAGTAGAGAAATTCGAACCGGAAACCACCATACAAGAGAGAGAGTACCCGGGGAATAACTTAAAAACACTCTTTAAAAAAAGAAAAAGAATTATTAAACATTAAAAATTGATGTATTTATAATACTTTATATACATAATAAGATGGACAAGAATTTTATTGGGTATAGTCAGAAGGACATTTATAATTTTTTGTCAAATGATTTTGCAGAGTGGCACCTCAATCTAGTCAATACTGACGAGTGTGAGATTAATAGTGAGACAAAGGATGATGAAAAAATTTTAAACAAAGATGTATTTGGATTTATCAGCGAGGCAATTAGTTTGTTTGTGATGGGTGTGAGAGCTGCAAATAGTGGTATGTGGTTCATGCCAAGATTGATATCACTCGTAAGTACGTGTAACATTACAAAGAATTTGAATAAATATTTTCTAAAGATTAAAGATAAAAGGGGCTTAACATATCAATTCATTTACACAAATAGATCATACGAAGGCAGAGAATGCACAGTGTATGAGGGGTGGAAAATTAATAAGGTGTCTTATTGTTTTGTATGTTTGGGTCAAAATAGTGTGGTGTATCACTTACAAGAAAAAGATCCGTTTCATCAAAAGCTATTGACTGCATGGAGTATCAGTATTATTCAACACGAAATGAATGAAGATAGATTCATACCTAGCACAAACCCATTCGAACAGGTCGAGGATTATAATACGTTTGATGCACACAAAATTCAACATGTCAAGGATTATAATATGTTTTATGAACACCAAACTGGATTGTATTTCTTCCGACAGAATGTCAGTAACAGTAATTATAAGAACTTGGACGAATTGGTAGCAGCTGCGCCGGTACCGCAATGGCACAGACCTGCATTAAAAAAATTAATAATTATTGAGTCTGGACTTGCAAATATTTTTATAACTATCAAGGCTCTTAGACAGACAAAGAAAATTGGTTTGATTTCTCATCATTTATTGCCCACATTTAAGGGATTATTGGGCATAAACATGTTTTCAGACGGTAAAAATAATATTATTGGTATTGAGCTCGATAATTTTCTTAAAAAACCATTTTTGCGCAAGGTAAATGTTCATCAAAAGTCCAGTAAATTAAGATTTTGAATATGGCGATATACTGCAAGCATATACTGCAAGCATATACTGCAAGCACAGGGTCCTCACAAAAAATGGGTCATGGTCGTACAAAGAAGAGGCTTAAAAATTACAAAAGATGCTCAAACTTAACACTCCAAACAGATATTTATATCCAGCCCCCACCCCCAAGGCACACCCAGAGGTCCCAGAGGTCCCAGAGGCACACCCAGAGGCACACCCAGAGGCACACCCACACCCCCAGGTTTTGTAAAAAAAAGGCAAGTCTTGCGGTGAGAAAAAAAAGAAAGGTACTTCGGTTTTGGAAAAGTATTTGCAAGATGGGACTCAAAAAATACCAATTCCTAACCGTTCGTTTAGCGGGGGAACAATACCGTTGCGAAGTGGCAGCGATTGAAGATTACAAGGTTTTTCTTCTCATAGAAGGGAGGTCGTACCAATCAATGGCAGATGTAGGTTACTACTCCCTAAAAAATATAAAAAACATGATTTAATTATGGCGATACTACTCTCCAGAAATATCACCAAAAAATGAACATCGCTCACTTCACCAAACACATCGCCTCCAGAAAAGCACAACCCATCGGCGTGGAACTCAAAGAATCCAAAATCGAACTTCCCAGCGAGTACGGAGACGCACAGTTCAAATTTCACAAAGCCAGAGCCACCGGGGTCTGCTCCCTGCAGGAGGGTACCGTCACCGCCGTCGACCTGGAAGGAGACAGGCAGTGGGTCAAAGTATCGTTTGAGAACGATTTCAAGGACGAAGGGTTTCTTACGTGGTTGAACCAAACGGCGGACACCCTCGTCAAAGAAGTGGACACCACAGTGGACACCAAAGTGGACACCACAAAGGTTTCGTTCAGAACCAGCCTGTTGGTCAGTCGTTTCAGAACAGACTACACCAAAAAGGAAAAGGTACCCATCCGGCTGTGGAAAATGAACAGAGAGGGTGTCTTGATGCCCTACGAAGGATGCCTGTCCGACGGCTGCATTGTGATCTGCTCGATCAACGAATTGAGAGCGTACTGCCCCAAAAACTCGACCACGCCCACCGTCGTCGCCGAACTGCACAGAGACATTGTAGTGGTGCGAAAAAGTAACAAACGCAGAAGAGTCATTCAATACTTTTCCGATTAAAAGCGCAATCCGGTCTTCTGCTCCGTGATTTCCGGGCGCTCCGTGTCAGATGTAGGATTAAAACCGCGTTCAAAATTGTTTTTTGCTACCCTGTTTGGATAGGGAACGTCAGCCGTCATACACATGGTGTAAGAGTTGAGCAGTTCCCGGAATGCGTTTACATTCAGGAATTCCATTGTATAATCGTCTCCCTCAAACTTCAGACATAATACCGTACATTCGTCAGGGAAGTCAACTCTGGTGTGTACCCACAAATATGTACCACCCTTCATGTACCATTGCTGTTGTATAAATGCCGATTCCTCCGGAAGTGTATATCTTGCATTGAACACATCCAGTGGGTCGAACTCCTTGCACAGTTCTGATTCGTCTGGTACGTACCAAACACCGGTGTGTGGTACGTACCAAACACCGGTGCAAACATTGCTATGGTCCAAGTCCAATTGGATTACCATCACCTTGTTTTTAGCATTGTTTTTCTCCACATAAACTGTGCCTTTGCCATCCATTTGTTTTCGATACAATGCTGTTAAATACCCCCAAAAAATATGGCGAGACAGTCAACCAGAAACACTACACCAAAAAATGGAAGAACCAATCGCAATCGATATTAGATGGCAGTGTGTAGCATTAATACTAGAAGAGTACTTTCAAACAATAAATAACTAAATTAATTTAACTGTAGTTGTATCTACTCTTTTAACTGAAGTTTATCCAGACTCTCTGATACATCTTCTGATACGTCTTCTGATACATCTTCTGATACGGACAGGTGGCTGCGCAAATCCTCCTCCTCGCACCCGATCTCCAAGGACATAATCACGTCACCCCGCCTGCGTACACTGTACCCGTACTTCTTCATCAACTCCACCGTGTGGCAGTCCACCACCAAAATGCCGTCGGGACCGTCCACTCGTTGCCAACTCTTTTCGGGCAAGTAGGAGGGGTGAGGCACCACGACACTCACGCAATGCATGTTGCCGGGCTCGACGCGGATAGAACAACACAAATTAGGTATTATCATTTCTTTAATCTAAGAGCTAGGGTTATATCCTCCCTGTGCAATGTATCTCTCCCACAGTACACCGCCACGGTGTTGGCATTTTGAAACATCTCTACCAAATACGACTCCGTCGCGACCTGCAGCGCGTCCACCGCCTCCTGTTGGTAACGAATGTCGACGGACTCCGTAAATTCGTTCACCACACGGCGAAACGGTGCGGAGGGAATGATGGCATCCACCCTCTTTTGCTGCATTGTGATTTCTCGCCGCGAGTTGTCCCTCTTCCTGTATTTCCTGGGTTTACTGGGTTTACTGTGTTCGGTCACGGTCTGCATTTTACTGTTTATGGTCTACTTATATAGTGGCGGTTTATCATATGTGAGTGCACACCCCAACTTGGTGCGCGCGTTCTCCTGGACAATGACCCGAGTACTCATTGTGTCCACAAACTCCTTGACCTTTTTACCGGTGTCGTCAGGGTTCCAGTTGTTAAACCCGTGCACTGCCTCGTGCGTCTCGCGCACGAACTTGCACGGGGCGGCAAACGAAAAGGGTTCGCCCTCCTCGTCCGGCACGATGAAATCACGCATTTCAGGGTGAATGCCGATGAAATCGTCGTCCGTGGGCAGTGCCATGCCGATCGGAACGTTTGCGAGTCTGTCCTCTTCGTCGAGCTTCACAAAACTACCCTCGTCCAAGGGACGGAACCCCAACACCTGCAGAGCTTTGACCACCCCGATGGTCTTGGTCTCCACGTGCTCCTGGACCGACTCTCTCGGGATGGCGTGCCATTCAGCACTGTAAGTCCATACCCCATTTAACCCCCGCTCTATGAAGTAGACTTCCAGGGTGTCGTCGAGGACACCGACCACCTCGGCGTACCACTCGACCTCGTTTTCACCCTCGTTGCCCAACACTTTTACATAATCGCCAACAATCATTTTAAACGGTGTCTACACCCTTAAATAGTGTCGGATATATAAAGCAGTCTCTCGGTTCTAAAATGATCCAACTGTACTACGCGTACGGCGTGTTTGGGTTCACGTTCGCCTTTATTTCGGTCGCTGTTCAATTTACCATGGTCGACAAGTACCACTTTGAACCCGCTGAAAACGCCTACGCCTGGTCCATTGTCTCGCTGCCGTGGGTGTTCAAACCCATCTACGCACTTGTGTCCGACAGACCGCTCTTCGGATACAGAAGGTCGTACATCTCTGCCGCGGCGTTCCTGTGTGGAATACTATTGGCTTACTCCCCGTCAATCATCGTGGGCAAGAAATCCATGGTCGCTGTACTCACCACGTGCTCCTTTTTCATATGCGTCGCCGACGTGGGGTGCGATTCAATGATGGTCGAATTTGCAAAGCAACAAGAGAGTGTGGCGTCCATGTGCTGGTTCGCCAGGAACTTGGGCGTACTGCTGGCTACGGGAATGTCGGGGGTCGCGTACACACACATGGGGTTTGCACCGATACTGAGAATCACGGCAATACCGGTGTTTATCCTGGCTCTCTTCATTTGGGACCTGCCGGAAAAACGCAAAAAACACATCCCACTCACCAAAGTAGTCACCGCCGCCCTGGCAACCGTCAGAGGAATGTGGAGACTCATGCTGTTCATTGCAGTGGCAAATATCACCCCAGAATTATCAAGTATCATATTCTACAAACTAGAACTCACTCTCACCCCCCTGGACATTTCCGTCGTAGCCCTGGCTTCCGCAATCACCGCGTGTGCAGTGTCAGCGGTCTACCAGTGTTGGCGGGGGATCGAAACCGCGGTCGTCGTCTCCATGTGGGCAAATGTCCTGGCAACAGCCACCGCGTTTGCAATTGCACTGGGGGCACCGGCGTTCGAATGCGCGGCGGTCAGAAACATATTCAAAGCAGTGGCAGGAATGCTGCTCACACTGCCCATCGTTGTCCACACTTCGAAAAGATGTCCGGAAGGGTCCGAAGGGACCACCTACAGCATCGTGATGTCCTGGATGAACCTGACCAGCATCCTGTCAGAAACCATCGAGGGCACCGTGGTCAACGCCGTCGGAATCACACAAACAAACCTAGGTATGATGGCAACGTTCTGCTTTGCCGCGACCTGCATCGCGTTCGTACCACCGGTGGCGTTCAAACTCATTGGGGACGTCTTTGGCGTCTCATAATCGTGGGGTTATGCGTGATGGCGTCAATTGGTTGGTACCATCGTTGGTACCATCGTTGGTAATCTTGGTGGTCGCGGTGGCAATTGGTTGATACCATCGTTGGTACCCTGTCCACTAGGTGGATGTAATCTTGGTGGTGGTATTGGTGGTATCGATGGTATTGGTATCTGCGCACTGTCCGGAACAACACTCACACGTTTGCAAAGCACTGCCACAAACAATGCTGCACAGATCAACAGTACCACCACCAACATTATTATGTGGGTAGGGGTACCCACCTGTGTAGCACTGGGGGCTTGATCCACAACATCTGACGAACTCGGCGTGGTCATTGTGGACCCCAATCTCAACATACTCTTTGGCTTAGACCCATTGGACCCATTCGAACTTGGTGAGGGCACAGGGGAGCCAGGGCTTGGCGTGTGGCTCGGGCTTGGGATCGGGCTCGGGATCGGGCTCGGGATCGGGCTTGGGATCTGGCTCGGTGTGGGGCTTGGCGTGGGGCTTGGGACCGGGCTCGGGCTTGGGCTCGGGCTTGGGACCGAATACGTCGTGTTGGTCCAATTGAGGTTCGTATTGTTTGTCAGACTTGGAATGATTGTGTTTGAAGGTGGGAAAGACACTGTCAAAACTGTGTTCAAAACTGTGTTCAACACCGTGTTGTAGGTGGGTTCACAAGGACAAATCTTACTCACAGTTACACCTACAATTATAATAATACAATTCATTTTGATGGAACTAACAACTTCTTTTATTCGCCATATTTGTTGCAGCGTCATAGTACTCCTGGAACAAATGATTTACTCCTTCTACATCAGCAAGCTCCTGCCGACAAAAACGCTTGATCAACTCCCAATTGCTGTGATGCTGGTTGGTGCGTAAAACATGCTGACGTAGACCAAAAGCATTTACATCATGGGCATCACAGAGTTCCCGCAACAACTCCGACTGCATTGTTTTGTTTTCATTCTTGTGCTGGGTGGCTCGCCATACTATAAATAAGCACTGGTATATTCAAAAAATGGAAAACTTCCTTTTTGTGATCATCCACGCCATCTTGTGGGCATTCATGGAAGTAGAAATTGAAGGCACGCGGGGGTGGATGTACGACTCCCACACACAATGCTCAGGCATCTTTGCCTTTACATGGTACCACATTGTGATGAACATCCTTACCATACTCACAATTGCACATGTCAACCACTACAGAAATTTACTGTGGACCACGTACCAGATACTCACGTGGTTCATCGTAGAAGACGTCACGTGGTTCGTCATCAACGGCATTAACTACAGAACAGCACCGTGGCAAACAGACCTTGCTGCCTTAATATCCACCGTTCTGCCGTTTGTACTGCTCTACGTCTACAGGAATGTCTACAGAAAGAACAAAGAGAGGTTTCAAATGTCTACAACATCACCAATACCGTTGGCACTGGTGGTACAGGTTGTGGTGAGCACGTACATGTGGAGTTCATTTGGTACAGACTTCAACGGAAACACCACGTACACACCCAGAAACGACTACTGTAAATAATAGTTTGGGTACACCACTTTTAAATTGTCTGTACGTTTACGCATGTACTTGAAAAACTCAACAAAACTCAATTTATCATTCTTTGAAACAGCGGCAATAAACAGGTTCTGCTTCTCCAATACAGAGGCTGTTTTGTACAGCTTGGTTTCGGAACGCAGCTCGTCCACCTTTGCATCGATTCTTTTTTGATTTACGGTCAACTCGCTCTGCCGCTGGTTGGTCACGCTTTGGATCTTGCAATTGCAGGAGGACTTGATCGCACTGATCTCGTTGTTCAGGCGACGTTGCACGTCCTCGGTCAGCAGGGTCTTTTTCTTGATCTCGGCAGCCTCCTGTTGGTGCAACAGCAGTAGCTTGTTGGTCGCGTGGATCTCGGCGATCTGTGCGACCTCGTGAGACTCCACGACAAAGTCTCCGTTGGCGTCCAGGTCGTCGTACAGGCGTAGTATTGCGGCAAAGTCTTGCTGGTCGAAATTTTTGGGACATGTTGGAATACTCGAACCGGAACCCATTCTCAAACACACTCAGTGCTGGGTCTCTCGCCATATGCACACACACACCTCACACACATGTGGCACCTGGTTTTGCAGACCCCCAAACGAATGATACAGGTTACATTCACCACAAATCAAGGGAGGAAGGTCCGGGATCTCGGTCAACTGGTCGGCACACAGCTTGACATAGCGGACAAAGGCAGGGCTGGGCATTTTTTGTATATAGTCACAAGAGTCAACTCGCCATAATTCGAAGAGTCATTTTTTTAAATTTTTTATGTATATATAATACAAAACAAATACTAGAAACATGTCCCAGGTGTTTTTTTCAGATACAAACGCATTGTTAGGAGAAAATGTCCCACCAGGTTTTTTTGAAAATTAACATGTATTCAAAAAAAAAGAGAAAATTACCTATATATACATACACACGTTTTCATAATATAACAAAGATGTCTGATTATGAATATATCATCGGAGTCACAGGTACGGTGATGAAGTGCGAAAGACATGGTATTGTGGGCAAAAAGGACGGTGATGTTGACCAGCAGGAAGTATACAGACTCAACATAATGAATGGGGATCCAGGCGATACAATATGGAACAGATATCACAATCCAAGGAGCCAATACAAAAAGGGGATCAACTATTTAACCAACGATCGGGTAAAAACGCAAACACCATCTACTGAGAAAGCGTACAACGAACAGTTCGCTGCAGACGCCCCCCAGAGGACCATCGTTCCAGATTCACCAGAAAAAGCGGAATTACGATCTCAATACGACGGAGAGTATGAACATTATTCACCAAAAGCATTTGGGGGAAATGAAGCATTGGCTCGGAGAAGAGGTTGGATGTCCTTTGACGAATGGTTCGAGAAGAAAACGAAGGGAACGCCTTTGTATTCGGCACGAGACCACTTTAACGCCATAAACGATTACCTCGTGCATGAGGAGCAGAATCGGCAACAAGACACAGCAAAAACACCACACAAGAAACAAAAAAAACTCCGAATATAATTCACAGTTGTAGTCAGACATTATATACACTTAGAATCAAATTAATCACTTCATATGTATCATTTTCTGAGATTTTTTGCTACTAAAATACATTACAATTACACGTGTGCCACACAAACAACTTCGACCAGCAAGAAGCAACAACCTCAAAAAAAAAGTAAATCTGTTGATTTTGACTCCTTATGTGAATCATCTGAATCAGCTGAATCACCTGTTTCTAAATCATCTGCTTCTTGCATGGTTAAATAAATCAAACATATCGTTTTTTATATTTACGTCTACATTTTCTGTACCTCTTTGCCAAACCGGGGTCCGGCGACAGTTCCAACCTTTTGTTGGACGCCTTCTTCTTCATTCTCTCCTCCTCGGACCCGTGAGCCTTCGACATGTAGTACCGAGAGTACGCACGCTCGGCGTTGGAACTCAGGTATTTGTCGGGCATCGCCAAAGCAAACCAATGGATGCCACGGGGGCAACCGCTGGTAGCAAACTTCTTCATGCCGGACGGAGGTCTCTCCACATACATCTGCTCGGGCGCGGGGAAACCCAAGGCATACAACTTCTCAATGTGCTGCTGGCACTTGTGCACCCGGTTGTAGCGAAACGTGTACTCCTTGCACAGCGCCAACCCGTACTTGCACAACCAAATGTAGTGGTACGGTGCAGAGCGCGACCACACCGCGGAGGGATGGTTCTTGTGCGTGCACTTGTACGGTTTGAGATCCGGGTCCGTGGGAACACTGCCGTTGTTCACCCACCACACAGAGTACAACAACTGAGCGGTCTCCAAAGGCATCTTGACCACATGCGGGTCAAACATCAACTTGACACAAAACAGAAAAATATTCATCTCTTCAGGGGTTTTTAACCTCTTTGCAAAGTTACAAAAGTTCACGGTCTTTGCAAACTCGCCATAAATTTGGTTAAAAATTACCCTATATATATCAACCACGCACGGGGAAAATGCAAGCTGAAGCCGAACAATCATCGGAACAAATTGCAATCGCACCAACCATGAAAAACATGCAAACCCTGAAGAACGGCGCTCAGCTCCTGCTGGTGCCCACCAAAAGCAAAGTCACCACCCTCAACGTTACCTACCGAGTCGGGTCGCGCAACGAAGGGCTGTGCCAGACCGGGGACACCCACATCCTGGAACACATGATGTTTGGTGGATCGAAAAACTACTTTGGAAAGAACGGAATGTGGTCCCTGGAGGAACAGGGGGCGGTGCTCAACGCCACCACCTACTTGGATCGGACAAACTACTACGAAGTCCTCCAGACCCAAAACCTCGGACATGCGCTGAAACTGGAGGCGGACCGCATGCAGTTCCCGCTTCTCAAACCGGAAAAACTCAAAAGTGAAATGACCGTCGTCAGAAACGAATACGAACGAGGAAAAAACAACCCCTTCTCGACCATGACCAACAAAATGATGCAGATCGCCTTCAACGAACACCCCTACGGTCATTCGACCATCGGGTACCTGGCGGACATCGAACACGTCAACGCCGACAGCCTCAAACAGTACCACAAAAAATACTACAACCCCAGCAACGCCACCATCATCCTGACGGGCAACATCCCGCCCGACGCCGCCGCGCTCGTTCAAACCACGTTCGAACAAGTCCCACGGGGGACCAGTGCCGACAACTTCGTGGTCGAACCCGTGCAGCGGGGCATGCGCAGGTTTCACGAAAACGGGCAAGCGGGGGTCGTGGGCATCGGGTTCAAAGCACCGGAGGGTCTGCACGCGGACGCCGTCGAACTCGAACTGCTGGCGTACAACATCAACAACAAAGGCATCTTCGACCACCTGGTGCAAGACGGCACCGTCTACAACGTCAGCGCGTCGTGGCAAAGGATGAAGGACCCCTTTCTCTTCACTGTCTGGGCAAGCGCGCCCGACCCAAAAGCGGCGGAGGCAGCCATGTGGCAAGTCATCAACTGCAAACCCAAAATTGTCTTGGAAAAAAAGGCGCTCAAACAACTGTGGCACTCGCAGGTCGAATCCTCGCAAGGGATGGCTTCGGAATTGAACGAAGCGGTGGCGAGAGGCGACTGGAGAGACGTCTGGAACAGGCACGACGTGCTGGACCAGTGCGACGGGTCCAACATGTGGAAGTACTTTACCCCGGACCAAGCCACCGTGGGCATCATGTCCAGAGGACCCCCCGCGCGAGAAATCCCCACCGGTCGCTACAAAGCCAAAAACGTCAACATTCCAGCACAAGTGTCCTCGGACATCGTCTTCAATCAAACAGAGCAGGGGAACTTTACGGAACACGACACAGTGCACCTCAAAATAGAATACAACAGCCAACACCCCGCCTCGGTCAACGCACTCCTGGCGGACATGATCACGAGAGGCTCCGGAAAGGTCTGTCCGGACAAAATTCAACAGGTCATGGGCTCCAACGGCGTCATCCGGAAGACCGAAGCCACGCCGCAGGGGTACGCGCTCCACTACCAGTGCCCCGCGGAAAGTGTCCATCTCATCACGACGGAACTGTCGCAACCGCTGTTTGACAAACAAGAACTGCAACAAGCCATCAAAAAACACGCACAGGGCGTCGTCTCGGCACAGGACAACCTGGACCTGCACTCGGTCAACATCCTTCAAAACAAACTCTTCGGCACACCGATGCCCTGCAGCGATATCGACTCGCTCTGCAAAATCACACAGCTGCAACACATCACAAAACCCTGCAAAATTACCGCCGCCGGACCACCACAAGCGCTGGAACAACTCAAAGCACTGCACGTCGCCGGTTTCCAAGAACAGCGACCCACACCGCTCAACGCCACTGGGTCGTACCACCACACCGCGGACAAGACCAGCTGCGCCGTCGTGTGGGGCTGCGCCGTCGAACCAAACGCGGTCCTCAAAGTGGCGGCGAGCATTCTGGGGGGAGGGTTTGCCGGCAGGCTGATGAAAACAGTCCGAGACAAACAGGGGCTCACCTACGGCATCTCCGCCGGCATCAAAGACAACATGTTCATCGTCAAAACCTCGTTCAACCCCACACTGCTCCAACAGGGCATCGAGTCCACAGAAAAGGAAATTGCACTTTGGAGGAAAGGGGTGCGGATGGAGGAACTTAAAATACATCAAACAATGATCGTAGGTCAACGAGCAGTGCTGGAGGACGACATGGGAAAATACGTAGACTTTGTACACTCCAATCAAATCACCGACGAACAAATCAATGCCGTGACACTGGAGAACATCAATGAAGTAGTTAAAAACCTGCCGAAACTCTACAGAGTCTCCACGGGTCCAACACCTATCTAAAATATCGTTTAAATATCTTTGTTGTCCACGCACTCGCACCGTCCCCAGGGTCCTCGTACGTCTTTTTCTTGTCGGAATTGATGCAGTTCAACAAGCGACACACAATGCGCATGTTCCCGGGCACGTGCCCCCGCACGGGGTCCACCGCGTCGATCGACATCTGCCACGGAGACTTCCGATCCTTCGTGGTGCGCTCGTTCGTTTCCAAAGGAATGCCACTAATCTCACACCTACCCCCTATCCTTTTTAAACGTGCCCGAGCCCAGTTCCACATCGCCACGGCAGTCCCAAAGTGGGCTCGGGCAAGCGGGTCTCGGAACACGGCGTTCTCGCAACAGGAGTACAGTGTGGTGCGCTTGCCCTTGCGCTTGCGCGATTCGTACCGCAACAGCGGACCCAGCCGAACAACCCTTCGAACCGCCCTTTGGACAGCCCCTCGAACGTCCCTCTGCACGGTCATGGAAAATTTGTTAAACGAGGGGACGTTCAAACACAGCGGCACGATCCGGATGTTGGCGAAGGCGTTGTCGGGGTCCGGGAAATGAACGCGGTACCCGTCTTGGTCGGTATCGACAATGCGGTCCAGCGACAGTGTAAACAACCCACCGTGCGGGCGCAACACCAGCGGAACCCTGCCACCGAAATCATCGCACATGTTGTCCTTCAGACGTCTAGCAATCTGAGCCGCGAGCCGGTGCACGGTCTCGTTGTCGGGTCCGCCACCGGTCCTTCGACTGTCCTCTTTAACGTGGTGGCAGACCATCTGTTTCAAAAATCGCCATTCGGGAGTCCTCAACCAAGATGTATTTTTTAGCACGATGCGTTTGGGCGGGGCACTTTCAGGATGTTTCCTACGGACATGCCGCTGAAGATTGTCCTTCTTGGTAAATTCGTTGCGGCAGCGAGGACACTCGAACAGATCGGTATTCGTGTGCCGGTACAGCCTGGACACCGACCCACAGACGACCACACACTCGACATTGCCACATTGTCCGTTGCACGGGTGCAAACTGGGTCTCCTTCTCCTTTTCGGCATCCGACATCCATTGCGAACTCCCTTGCGAACTCGCCATAAAGGGTATAAAAGGAGCACCTGTATTTAAAAATGAGGTCGTTCGCCAAGAGAAACCCCATGGTAGAGGAAGGCACCTACGGAGAGCGCTGCTTCGGCGTCTTCTGCCAGTGGGTCACCGCCGTCGCCCACCTCGCCGACAACGTCATCAACGAAGAACAACAGAAACTCTTCGACACCACGCAGTGGCGCACCTGCCGACCGTGGCTCTCCTACAACGACCTGCACTCCTCCTACACGAAATTTCTCAGAATCAGCCTCGGGGTCATGCAGTGCGGCAACACCACCCTCAGCAACGACCAGGTAGCGGCACTCGTGTACTTTGAAAGGAAAATGACCACCAACAGGCACGACTCCGACAGCATCACCGACATCATTCTGTCGCTCTACAACAGAACGTCCACCAGAAGAACCGCAAGAACCGTCGTGTTCAGAGACGTCAACACGGAACTCATCCGAAGAGGCTTGGTACCCCTCTTGGACAACACCAGAGAGTGGCTGTGCGCGCTGCAGGCGTTGGGGGACCCCTCCAGAGAGAACAACTACCACGTCCTCTACCTGGAACGAATACTGCCCTCCGCCAAACAAATCGAGGACGTCCTGCTGCTGTACTATGTCGAGGCGGCGGAGGCAACGGACACGGACCCCTTTCAGGAAATATCAGAGTACTTCAGAGTTCGAAAAATACCGTTCACGCGGAACAGCTTGGCGTGGATCTCCGTCGCCGAGAAATACCCCCACCTGCAAAGAATACCCTTCGACCTGCAAACACACATCGATCAATGGTTCGTCAAAGCCATCCCCGGTCAAACCAAGTGCAGGCGGTCCGAAGTCATCGACGTCGTCAACTTCAGCCTCACCACCCCCATCGAACCGGAATCAATCAGGTGGACCCACTGCATCGGCGACAAGGTCAGGGTCAACCTCAACAGGAAAACACATGTCGACTACAGGCGCATCTTGGACCAACACTTCGAAATCTCCGAAATACCCAAACCACTCCTCAAACTACTTCACCAAGTCCGACCCTACGCACCCGTCGCCGTACAAGTACCCTTTCTGCTCAGAGCCATGAAATGCAAAGCAGGGTTCAGAGCAGGAGACGTCGAAGTACATCTTCGAAAAAAACAGCACGTCAACTGGACGTGGGTCGCCAGAACGTACCTGGCACCCGGGCAGGGGCTCGGCGTCATCTCCTTCTGCAACTTTTGGCTCAAACACCACGGGTACGAAACCTACCACGACACCTCGCAAGTGTGGGCGTTCACCAAAAACATGCGCCTGAGGAGAGACGTCGTGCACGCCATGGCACTGATAAGAGAAAAACAACCCCAAGCGTTTCTCAAACCCCCACACCAACTCAAAACAATTGTGGGAAAAAGAAAGGTAGTTAGGATCTACGACCCCTACGTCATCGAAGACGCACCCACCCCGAAACACCCCAAAAGGACCAGACTTCTCCTCAACAGAACGTACCAATGGGCACTCCACTCCAAAAGCATGGAGTGGAAGTGGGCAATGTCCATCAGGAAAGAATCGGAAAGTAGAAAACCACGGAGAGGTGCCACACAAATAAAAAATGCAGACGAGTACGACTCAAACGAGTTCATGCTCAATAATTAGAGTATATATATATACATAGTGTTCTAAAAAATGCAATTTGTTCATTTTTTAGAAACTGGATGGGAACAGGTGGACAGTGTAGAGGGACGACGTTCACATGTGCAACATGCCCGGTTGTCGGAAGATTTGACACCAAATTTTTTCAAGGGCTGTTATCAATTAGTGTCGGTCGAGGGCGATGTTAAAAAAATTGGGGATCATGCATTTGCAGACTGTTTCAGGATGACCTCGGTCACTCTACCATTGGTTACACACGTTGAAAGAGAGGCATTTTACGGTTGTACTAGTCTGACATCGGTAGATCTACCACTGGCTACAACAATTGGGGAAAAGGCATTTTGGAACGCTGTTGCTCTGACATCGGTAAATCTACCAAAGGCTACACACATTGGTACAATGGCATTTCAAGAATGTCCCCTGACATCGATCGATCTACCATTGGCTACACACATTGATGTACTTGCATTTTTTGAATGCACTCGGCTGAAAACGGTAAATCTACCATTGGCTACACACATCGATCGACTTACATTTGGGTCAACAAAAGTATTGATCGACCCAAATCTTGAGCGGTGTAATCTGACATTGGTCAATATACCTCTGGTTACAATTATTGAAGATGATGCATTCGTGAGTTGTACTCTGGAAACGGTAATCTGTTTCGACACGGCACGGATAGACGCACTAGAAGATCCTATACGCACTAGAGGTTACAATTATATCATGTCCAAGGAAAACAGAACAAAGAGTATCGAATTGAGCAAAACATGTAAACTTATCTACGACCTGACAGACAAGGCAGTGAGGTCGTTAAACTTCCGGAGCATTTTGAGAGTAGTGTCCAAAGACGTTGACTATGGAAACCCAGTGGCGCCCGCTACAGAGTACCGGTTTGCTCCCGCACTTCGTGGTATATTTGAACAACTTCGTGTGAAGGCGAGCAGCCTTCCCGATCCAGTGCAACAAATATGGACACAGTACGTAAACGACAAGATAAAGATGTACCACGTAGACATTACATTCGTACAGGAAATTAAACCAGGGAGTGGGAAAACTTGGTTGAGATTTTAATAATTAAATGTTACTACATCTACACGACGCTCCTCCATTGGGTCCAACAGACGGTCCAACACCTGCTGCCTCTCCGACGATGACACCGTGTCCACAAACACCAACGTATCGCACTCCAAACGAATCCCCAGGCAGTCCCGCACCAACCGCACGTCGCCCACCTTCAAATCACGACGGATCACCGGCGAACGCGTCACGAACGTCGTGCCTGGACGGTCCAACGCGTACAACTTGGTCTTCAGGTCGCCAGGGGACAAGTCGCGACGCGAATACGTGCGACCGTTGATGAAAAACACGTCGCTGGGCTTCGACGACACCGCCGTCAACGGAAACAAGTCGGCACGGCACAACGGGCAGTTGGACTTCAACTCCGTCAACTTGTTGGCACAGTCCGAACAGTAGACGTGCCCGCACTGCGTCACCACCGGCTCAAACACAGACTCCATGCACACAGGGCAGTTGGAATCGATGTCCACGGCACGACCCACTCGGGCGTTAATGTTTGTGAGCGTGTCCGACGTCACCAGAATCTCCTCGTGCAACAACTCGGGCGCCAACAACGACGGGTCGTACCGCAACACGTTCGCGTCCGACGCACTCAACGACACCTCGGACCAACACGCAGGGGCACGGACCTTCACGCACACGGGGTGGACCTCCAACACGCAGTGGTGGGTCAACCCCACGGCGTGAGGAATCTCGTGGTCGACCTCGTGCACGTACTCCGCCGTGAACGGAAACACCCGCAAAAACGTGCAGCAGTCCTTGAAACGGGGCGCGGTACTCACGTACCAACGAATGGAGACGTCCAGGTCGCACAGGGCGTCCATCGAACTCGAAGCACACCGCACCTGCTGAGCCTCGTCCAAAATAAGACGGTCGAAACCCTCCACGGGGTTGCGCAACAGCGTGCGGCACGTCGTCAACACAAACGCCCCGGCACTGGACTTGGCGGGACCGTGCCACACGGACACGTCGATGCCCATGCGAGCACCCACGGAAACCCAGTGGCTCAACACGCACAGCGGCACCACGCACAACGTGCGCACCGGGTTGTGCAGGAACAACTCGTACAACATCCACGTCTTGCCCAGACCGTGGTCCGCGCACAACACACCCCCGCGCACGTCGGGCAGCTCGCGCAGGACGAAACCGGCGTAGTGGCTGAACAGAAGACCGTCGACACGGTCATTGACACGGTCACAAAACGCCTCGCACACGCTCACCTCCTCGAACGCGGACATGCGCCTCACGCACGGCACCTGCCACGCCATCAATGTCTCGGACAGCACGGGCACGGGCACGGGCACAGGCACAGAGTCAAACAAATGACCCACCACCGGCTTCACGAAACAAACCATCTTGTGCGGCGGCAAAGGACTGCAACCGCTCCAGTACACCGTGCAGTCGGTCGCCGTGAACTCAAACTCGAGGTACGGGACCGAGTTCCAACGCCACTCGAACCAATTCGCCATCTCGAACACCCCGGGAAAGTCGGCGGCGTGCGTCAAACTCAACACACGAACCGTGTCGAAATTGTCCATCGCGGACAACACCATCTCGTCCAAATCGGTCACCCGGCGACGCCACAGGCATTGGCGAGCCTGGCGCCAACAAGCACGGAACTCACCGGGCACACTCTCCAATATACTCAACGAATCGGAAAACTCGGTGCCGTGCACAAATGGCATCGTACCCACGCGAAGACGACGCTTCTCGTGGCGCAGGCAACCGACTATCGACGCACGGGGCAAGTAACAACCCTCCATCGCCAACACGTACAACGACGTGCACTTGTCCACCACGTACCACTCGCCGTCGCACAACACCTGGTCCAGGCGGTTAAAGGTGTCGCTCGTGATCACGAAACGGTGAGGAATGCTCTTGGCGGTACGACGGATTTGGTGAGGGTACGCGGGCACCAACACCCGCGTAAACGTCGGCTGGACTACCAACGGATTCACAGAGTGCACGTGCGAATGCAACCAGTAACCCTCGAAATAATACTCGACGTCGTCGTTCACGCACAAACGAGCACGCCAGTCGTCCAACGGAAGCACGTGCACCACGTGGTACTCACGGTGCAGCCCGGGCGACGTCTGCCGAACTCGCAGCGGGTCCAACTCAATCACCACACACTCGTTGCCGCGCCACTCCACCACATCACCCAATGCATATCGTTTACGCTTCATTTCTTACACAAAATCGTCGACATAAATACTCGCCATAATCAAAACTTACGATCGGAACGACCGTCCAAACAAGAGTCCGTCACCCGCAACTTGCGCTGCACCATCCCCCACACGTGGTCGTCCAGAGTATTGTCGGCACACAAATAACGCACGTCCACCGGCATCGTCTGACCAATCCGGTGCGTACGGTCCTCCGCCTGCAACAAATCCCCGGGCACGAAATACAACTCCGCAAACACCACCGTAAAACAAGACGTGATCGTCAAACCGGTCCCCGCCGCCTTTATGCTCAGAGCGGCGTAAGGCACCTCCCCCGACACAAATCGGTCGAGCGCGGGCTGACGCTCCTCCATCGGCGTACCACCGTCGATACGAATGCAATCGAGCGTCTCACAGACCAAGTCCAACATCGCCCGGTGGTACGCAAACACAATCACGTTCGGAGGAAGGTTTTCCAAATACTTACGCACACACTCGCGCTTCGCGTGGCACGTCGCTCGGAACAACTCGGACACCAAACGCTGCCGCTCCAACACCAAGTCCGCAGGCACGTTGGGCTCCAGACGGTTGATAGCAGACCAACGGGCACGACCCACACGAATCTCACGGGAACCGGCACACTCCAGGTTCACACGGGTACGGGTCTTCGGGGGCAAGTCCGTCAACACGTCCCTCTTCAGCCGGCGGATCATGCACACCTGCTTCAAACGGAACGACAACTCCGCCTTCTTCGTCGCCCCGGACACGTCCACAAACCCCAGAGGAGAGTGCTTGGCGCCGCAGTACCGTCGCACGAACTGGGTGTACGTCCCCCAACACTTGGGCTGGACCATCGACACCTGGGAGTACAACTCCACCGGGCGGTTCGCGGCGGGGGTACCCGACAGAAGAAACG
>JGI20154J14316_10001618_pt1 | contig 19711 bp, 25 predicted proteins | sample COG_04_FD_14316 | JGI IMG/M metagenome (IMG submission 14316)
GGCTAAGATGCTTGCCCTACACAATGAGTATTTTTGTGTAGTTAATGATGTCCACACGGACTGGACAACGCTTTTTCCTACTGACGGAGTAGTCTTCCGTATAAATAATGAAAGAGACTTTGAGAAGGCTGGGTATACTTCTAACCACCCAAAAGGTGCTTTTGCTTTAAAAGAGCAGCAAGAAGGCGTACGCACAAAACTAAATGACGTTGTATGGCAAGTAGGAAAGTCAGGAGCTGTAAGCCCTGTAGCAATCTTAGAGCCTGTCAAAGTAGGGGATGCTGTAGTAAGTCGAGCTACTCTTCACAACATGGAGTACATAAACTCCCTTAACCTAGAGATAGGTTGCGAAGTAGAAATTATTCGTTCAGGGGAGATTATTCCTAGAGTAGTTCGTAGGGTATGCTAGTATTAGACAACTTTCTCTCGCCAGATGCCTTAGCTAAGCTAAACGACAGGGCGTTATGGCAAACCTTAGCCAGTAAAGAGACTAACTACTGTACTTCGTGTCGGAGCAACCTAGAACACCCGTGGGAACGCCTGGCCAACGAAATATCCACAAGAGTTTTTCCTGGGGAGGGGAGCCGCCTAGAGTATTGGGCTAATGTTTTGATCTCGGGGGAAGACTTGGACTGGCACAAAGACAAGGACGAAACTTTGTATGAAAAAACCGGAAGTATCGTCTGCCCCCAAGCAGGGGCAGTTTTTTATGGGTACCCTCACGAGGTTCTAGGGGGTCTGCTACAGGTGAAACACAATGCTATAGAAACGGAGACTCTACTACCTATATATAATAGATTGATACTGTTTGATATTTCTAAGGATCATAGGGTATCTCCTGTAGTAGCAGGAACCCGATACGGCTTCCAAGTCAACCTATGGTAACCAGATAAAAAATAGTTCTTGACTTTTACCTTAATTATCTATATAATAGCTTTTCAGAAATTGGAGAAATAAGTAATGCAACAAATCATACCACCCACAACTTGCCCTTCGTGCGATTCGGTGCTTGATGTTGTAAATCATGTTCTCTACTGTAGAGAAATATCTTGTGCTGCACAGGCAACTAAAAAGATTGAAAACTTCGCTAAGACCCTCAAAGTTAAGGGGCTTGGCCCCAAAGCTATCCAAAAGTTGGGGGTTGCAACTTCACAAGAGTTGTACTCATTAACTAAAGATGAGCTTGGACTTCTGTTACAATCAGAGCGAATTGGCGATAAAATCTTTGTTGAACTACAGCAATCAAAAAACGCACCCCTTAATTTAGTTTTACCCGCGCTTAGTATTCCTTTAATCGGGAACACCGCCTCTAGTAAACTTGCAAAAGTCTGTTTAACCTTAGACGACATCACAGACGAGACTTGTAGAGAGGCGGGGCTTGGCCCCAAAGCTACCGAAAACTTAATGAATTACTTGGAAAACAATATGGTGTCTTTACGAGCCTTTCCGTTCTCCTTTAAATTCGACAAGCCTAGGGAAGTAAAGCAGTCTAGCGGCGTAGTTTGTATCTCAGGGAAGCTTAAAAGCTTCGAAACAAAAGCCAAGGCCTCTGAGAGCCTAGAACAAAATGGCTTTACCGTAAAATCCACCTTAACTAAAGATGTTACTATACTCATCAATGAGAGCGGAATTGAATCAGCAAAGACAGCAAAAGCTAGAAAGGCTGGAGTGTCTATAGTAACTAATCTTAAAGAATTCTTAGGAGAATTAAATAATGGCACAACCTAAATGGACAGACGAGCGTACAAACGCTTTAGTAGAATTTGTAAGTGATGAATCACCCGTTTCACAAACAACCGTAGCAGAAGCTGCAGTAGCTTTAGGCGCAAGCGCTCGTTCAATTTCTAGCAAGTTGCGAAAAATTGGATACGAAGTAGAATTAGCGTCAGCAGCTAGCTCTAGCAAATTCACTCAGGCTCAGGCAGACACACTAGCTGCTTTTGTTTCTGACAATAGCGGTGAGTACACTTACGCTGAAATCGCAGCAAACTTTGAAGGCGGAGAATTTTCTGCTAAATCTGTGCAAGGTAAAATCCTTTCTATGGAGCTAACCGAGCACGTAAAGCCAGCCCCAAAGGTCGAAAGCGTTAAGAGCTACACAGACGCAGAAGAAGATACTTTCGTTTCTTTGTGTGAAGCAGGCAACTTCATTGAAGACATAGCAGAAGCTTTAGGCAAATCTATAAACAGCGCTCGAGGCAAAGCTCTTAGCTTGCTCAAAGCAAACCGTATTGCTTCAATCCCCAAACAAGCTGTTGTTAAAGGCGCTACTAAAGCTGACCCTTTCGCGGACTTGACTGATGTTGCTGCAATGACTGTTGAACAGATCGCAGAAACGATTGGTAAAACTGCACGAGGCGTAAAAACTATGCTAACTCGTAGAGGTTTAGTCGCCTCCGATTACGACGGTGCTTCTAAGAAAGAAAAAGCACAAGGCTAGTTTAATATAATAAAATTCCAGCGTCCTAGCGGCGCTGGTTTTTTACGCTTTTTATTTCGGGAGAATTTGATTGAACATCGCAAGTGCTTTAATAAAGCAAGTTATAGAGTTACAGGACTTCGAAACCTGGACTTCTGTACGTAAGCACTACTTACCTGCGGAGTATCACTCTCTGTTCAAAGTGATAGACTCGCATTGTGAGAAATTTCACAAGATGCCGACGATGGAAGAGCTTAGATTCGAGATCCGAGATAATGCAACGAAAGAAAAACTATTCGCTGTAGATGCTGTTGAAGTAGAAGCCGATGCTTTCATGCTTCTAGAGTACTTGAAGAACGAATATGCTCAGACGGAAATAATTGACTCTCTTAGCGAGTACGTAGAGAGCTCGATGAGTTTCGAAGACGCTCAGGAATCTGTAGATCATCTACACCAAATAGTGTTAGATATAGAAGATAAAGTAGAGCTAGAAAAGCCTGCTGATAGTATGCAGCGTATAAAACTATTTGAAGACGAAGATTCATTAGGCAGGTACGTAGCCTTAGGATTAAATTCCGAATACGACCAACAAATTCAGTTTTCTCCTAGAGATTTAGTTCTTATAGGCGGAAAACGCGGTGCAGGCAAGTCCTTGACCTGTGCCAATATAGCGAACAACACGTATGCTCAAGGTAAAAGCGCCATCTATTTTACTATAGAGATGGATAGTCGAGCTATACTACAGAGATGTTGTTCCGTAGCTACAGGCATTCCCTACGGCAGATTAAAACTCAAGAACCTTAACGTGATGGAGTGGGAGAAAGTAGCCAACTGGTGGGCTAATCGTTTTGTTGAGGGACAAGAAAAAATAAAAGAGTACAAAGAGAATAGAGACTTTGAACGCTTTCACCACTCTTTAACTACTTCCTGCGAACTACACCCAAAACACCAATTAGATGTTGTATATGATGCTTCCTTAACGCTATCTAAGATACGTGCAGAGCTAGACAAGAAGTCAAAAACGCTAGACTTAGGCGTAATAATAGTTGACTACATCAACCAAGTTAAGCGCTCTAGTATGCCTCATAGGAACGGTCAGTATGATTGGACAGAACAGATAGAGGTAAGCAAGGCTTTGAAGTGCATGGCTCAGGAATACGAAGTACCTGTCATATCCCCCTATCAGATAGATGCGACAGGAGAGGCTCGATTCGCCAAAGGTATTCTAGATGCTGCGGATGCCGCCTATACTCTAGACGCACATGACAAAGAAGATAACTGCATGACCTTTAACTGTGTAAAAATGCGAGACAATGAAGAGCTTTCCTTTACCTCTGAAGTTGACTGGGCAAGCTTAAAGATTGGCCCAGACTCCGCCCTAACCCCCTCCCAGAGGGAGGATGCCGAGGAGGATGCTGAGAGTCCGCACGATATATAAATAATTCTTGACTTTTACCGCTTAATTTGTTATAATATATTTTCAAATTTTTAGAGGAGACTTAAATGATAGTTATAGGCAGTAATAATTACAGCTATTCAGGCAGAAAGCGCAACAGGGTCGCTCAAGTAAAAAAAGCCCCTGCCGCTTTTCGTCCTATTGTACCTGTACAAACCTACCGCAGAGACACCGAGTATTACCCTTCCGTAGATGCCACGGCTATAGTAGATATGCCAGATCAATCTTTTAAGCAAAAAATATCTAGTACGTATACTGTAGCCCCTGCGTATAACAAGGGTGCGTATCAAGTAATACCTAGAGATGGCGTGAAAGATATTGGGAGATAGCATGAAACAAATTCATAACTGCGTACTGTGTGAGCAGTTTAGAGACACATATAGAATAAATAATGTGGGGTGGCTTTGTCCGCCTTGCTACGAAAAGCGTGAGTGCACTAGTTGCGGCATATTCGTAGGACTAGAAAAAGTAATTAACAAACATACTCTCTGCGAGCGTTGTGAGCGTATGAGACAAAAATATTCAACAAACCAGGAGAACACCAATGCCAGTAAAATTTAGACAAACTCAAAAAGTATACGACCGCGCTACAAAGAAAACTACCGTACAAAACTTTTATATGCGAAATACGCCTACAGCCGAGCTTTTAGTCGAGCTGGAGCGCGCTATACCAAAAGTAAAACAAAAAATCCGTAATGAATTAGTGAGTCGCAACGTACAAGTATGAACGTAGAACAACTCCTAGCCAAGGAAGACATTTATTTTATGCCTAAAGGCAGAGACTATTTAGTCTCCTGCCTTAACCCTGAACATGCAGATAGAAACCCTAGTATGCGTATTGATCAGATAACAGGCATTTTTCAGTGTTTTTCCTGTGAGTTTAAAGGCAATCTTTTCGACCACTTCGGGGAACAAGCTAATGCCTTGCAAATACAGCGGGAAAACTTTAAGCGCTTGCTTCAGTTAAAAAGATCAGAGAGTGTCGGCATAAAACTGCCTGTAGATAGAGTAGCTTTTAACCAAGAATGGAGAAACATAAAAGTAAAAACGTACAGAAAGTTTGAAGCATTTACTCATCACGAGACCGACTTCATTGGACGAGTAGTCTTTCCTATCATTGATAGTACGGGAAAGACCGTAGGCGCTATAGGCAGGCATATGGGACAAGAAACTCCCAAGTATAAAGTTATACCTCCAGGAGCCACACTTCCTTTCTACCCTGTAGTAGAGCCTATCCAAGGTTCAATTATACTAGTAGAAGGTATATTTGATGCTCTTAACCTGCATGACAAAGGACTAACAAACGCAGTATCTGCCTTAGGCACTAAAACCATAAGCAAGAAAAAGCTGGAGCTTTTAAAAATGCAAGGGGTTGATAGTATTATAATTATGCTAGACAGCGATGAAGCAGGGCAGGCAGCCGCTAAAAAGACTGAAGAGCTTTGTGAAGAAGTAGGAATTTTGACAAAGAATATTGTATTAAGAAATAATGACCCTGGCGAATTGCCAGCCGCCAGCGTTAAAAAACTAAAGGAAAAACTATATGACTAAAGTAGCAATAGTAGAAACCAAGCCCAGCAGAAACAATTTTAAATATTTCTTTGGCGAACACTTTTCTTTTGCCCAATACTACCTATGCTCAGATGCTAGTATTAAGAAAGTTCTAAAGCGAGACTGCGATATAGATATAGACGTAGATGCGTATGACTGGGTAATTTTAGTAGGCTCTGATGCGCTTAAATTTTTTACTGAACAGAACTCTGTTACCGAATATTCGGGCAAGGTAGTAAACGAAAAGTTTCTTGCAGCTATCAACCCCGCTATGTTAGCTTTTAAGCCTGAAGCAAAGCCTCTTTGGGAAGAAACTTGTGCAAGCATTATTAAGTATGTGGCCGGAGATATAGAGGACTTTATTATTGATGAAAGCATCGCTTTCGGCATACAGGATACTCCTACGCTTATACAGTATCTTCGAGATGCTATAGCGCATCCAAACTTTTATATTGCTCTTGATTCCGAGACTTGTGCTCTTTACCCTCGCAACGGCCATATTCTAGGATTCTCTTTGTCGTACAAGGCCGATTATGGCTGTTATGTAGACACAGAGTGTGTAGACGAGGAGGCGGAAGGGTTAATGCAAGAGCTCTTTAACAAGAAAGCAGTAATCTTTCATAACGCAAAGTTTGACTTGGCGTTTTTTGAGTATCACTTTAACTTTAAGTTCCCTAGCTTTCACGATACTATGCTACTGCATTACGTGGCGGACGAGAATGCTAGACACGGACTAAAAGAGTTAGCCATACGGTATACTAAGTATGGAGACTACGAAAAACCTATGTATGACTGGATAGCTAAGTATAGAAAAACGCACGGCCTATTAAAAGCTGACTTTTCGTGGGATATGATTCCTTTTAACGTTATGTACCCTTACGCAGCTTGTGACGCTATAGTAACTTTTCTACTTTTTGAGCGTTTTGTAAAAGTGTTGCTAAATCCCAAGCTTGCCGCAGTATATAACGATATACTGATACCTGGCTGCCGCTTTCTTACCGACATACAAGACAATGGCGTACCTTTCAATCCCGAAAGACTAGAGCACGCACAAGTACTTATGCAACAAGATATTGATAACGCTGTAGCAGAGATGTATAAAAACCCTAAAATTGCTGAGTTTGAAAAAATTCAAGGCAAGCAGTTTAACCCAAACAGTGTAATGCAGCTGCGAAGCCTTTTGTTTGACTATATAGGGCTACAGCCGACAGGGAAAAAGACGGGCACTGGAGCTAACAGTACAGATGTAGAAGTTTTAACGCAGCTTGCAGAGGAGCATGAGGTGCCAGGGCTTATTATTGATATACGTCAAAAAGGTAAAATAAAGAACACTTACTTAGACAAAATTATTCCTCAGCTTGATAAAGATAACCATTTACGTACCAACTTCAACCTACATACCACCACCTCTGGCCGCCTGTCTAGTAGTGGCAAATTAAATATGCAGCAACTTCCTAGGGACAACCCTATAGTAAAAGGCTGTATTAAAGCTAGACCAGGCTATAAAATAGTAGCAATGGATTTAACTACAGCCGAGGTGTATGCCGCCGCTGTTTTGGCGAACGATAAAGCGCTGATGTCGGTATTTAAGGAGGGAGGAAACTTCCACTCCACTATAGCTAAGAAAGTGTTTAGGCTTCCCTGTGACGTGACTGAGGTACTTGAAAAGTACTCTCGCGAACGCCAGGCAGCAAAGGCTATTTCTTTTGGCATTATGTACGGGGCAGGAGCTAAGAAAATAGCTAGTGAGATAACTAAGAGCTCTGGCACTTTTTGCTCTCCTAGCGAGGCTCAGGGGTACATTGACGACTACTTCCGAGAGTTTAAGGCATTAAAAGCTTGGTTAGACCAAAAAGAGAAGGAGATAAAAGCTAAAGGCTTTATCTACTCCGTGTTTGGACGTAAGCGCAGGCTTCCTAATGTAGCCTCAGAATACAGAGGCGTATCAGGAAATGCTATTCGCTCTGGTCTTAACTTCTTAGTGCAGTCTGTGGCCAGTGATATAAACCTTTTGGGCGCTATTGACATGAATAACTTTATCAAGAAGGAAGGAATGAAAGCAGAGATATTTGCATTAGTACACGATTCCGTATTGGCAGAAGTGCCAGAGGGAGAAGTAGACGTATACTCCAAAAAGCTACAGGAGTTTATTCAGTTAGATCGAGGCGTATATATTCCGGGCGCACCAGTAGGTTGTGACTTTGACGTAGGAGACGATTACTCTTTTGGCAAGTATGAAAAATATATAGAGGCAGCGACGTAATGGGCACAATACTAGAGTTTAAACGTCCTGACGGGTCTGAGCTACACGAAACTTTAAACTCTCTTATAGAGAGTCTGGAAGCTTTTTACTCTGGGATCGAACAAGCGGAAGCTACACTAGAGACGGCCTATCAAGACTGTGCCCGAGTTGAAGATGAGTACAATAAAGTTTTAGGGAAGTATGCTACCTTGGTAGGGGACGATAATATAGAGGAAGAGTATTTAAACTATTCTAGCCAAGTAGAAATTTTCTTCATCCCGGAAACGGAAGAAATTTACGCAAAGTACACTAGCAACAAACAACTTGAATTATTTAAGGAAGAGGATTTAGAACAATGAGCGGATCACTTATAGCTTTAACAGGGCTAATTTACTTATTTGTAGCGCTTGAGCAGCAGTTTAGATACGATAACTTTCCAATGTTTTGTGCCTACATTGGGTATGCTTTTGCTAATATAGGGCTTTACATGTTGGCGAGCGGAACCTGATGTGGAAGATATGGTGTAAAGCTCTTGGGACTAAGGCTTTTGAAGAAGATGACAAAGCAGATAAAGTAGCTATCATACGGACTGTCTGGGTAATTCTCAACATAATAACTTGCTTATTTATTATAGCAGGAAACGTACATAACCTATGGCTATAACGTATAAAGATTTGGGGAAGTTAGATTTTCCCCTTTTCTTTTTACCTAACGAGGATTGGAGTAAGTCCGACGGCTTGGTTTTTATTAACGGGCTAGTCTTGGACGATAGAAACCAAGACGCGGACAGCTTAGGCGTTCGCAGGTTAAAGACCCCGCACAAGCCTTTGTGGAAGCTAACAAGGCATATAGATAGTATAGAAGGTTTATTAAAGTGCGGGCACAAAAATTTTATTGACTCTAAAGGGAGACTTTTCACTTATGAAAAAACAAAGTTTTGCTCTTTAAAGTACCATAAAATAAAAAGGGTGGTAAGGAAAGACACAGCCTCTGTGCTGTACCTACACGGGGTCTCAACGCCTTTTACAATCAGAAGGCCTCCAGAAGCCCTAATACAATATGCAGGAGTTCTATACTTAGCCGGAGCACCTTGGCTAATATATGAGTTTTCTCCGAGTAAGAAAAAGGATACCATAAGAAAGTTATGAAAAGACGAAAGCAGAACAGCAAACAACACACTAACAGCCTAAAGCTAAGAGAAATAGAAGCTTTAACGGCAGGGCAAGTGGATGTATTTGAGTCTGAAAAACACTTAGTACTCCACGGACTGGCAGGAACAGGAAAAACTTTTGTATCTTCCTACATCGCTTACGATGATATAGAGAAGGGCTTTTTTGACAAAATAGTCATTATTCGTAGTGCAGTAGCTACTAGAGATATAGGATTTCTTCCTGGCAATGAAAAGGAGAAGGGTTCCGTCTATGAAGAACCCTACAAAGACATTGCCATAGAGCTTTTTGACCGTGGAGACGCTTATGAAATACTTAAAGTAAAAGGCGCAGTAGAGTTTATGACTACTTCCTTTATTCGAGGAATTACATTAAAAGATGCTTTTATTCTAGTAGATGAATGTCAGAATATGAGTTTTCACGAACTAGACTCTATTATTACGCGCGTAGGGGATAACTGTCGTATCTGTTTTTGCGGAGATTTTAGACAGAGTGATCTTAAAGCTCAGGATCTACTTGAGTGGCTAGAAATTATAAAACGAATGGACGAGTTTGATTTTATTGAGTTTGGGGTAAACGATATAGTCCGCTCCGAATTCGTTAAGAAATATATTATAGCAAAAAACGAGGTAGAGAATGAAAGTTAAGTTAATAAGCCACAGCCAATTACCTGCATATAATCTAGACGTTATGAATATGCCAAGCGATATGCTGCAGCTAGTAGCGTATTGTGCGCGAGTTAGTAATCCTGCTAACCAAAATAATGAGAAAACGGCAAAGGCGTTGATACAGTATCTAATAAAGCATATGCACTGGTCTCCTTTAGAGATGGTTAGTGTTTGTATAGAAGTGGAAACTACTAGAGATATTGCTCGGCAGCTTCTAAGACACCGATCTTTTAGTTTTCAGGAGTTTTCTCAACGATATGCAGACCCTACTCAAGATTTGGCTTTTGAAATACGAGAAGCGCGACTTCAAGACACAAAAAACCGCCAAAACTCGGTCGAACTAGAGGATAGTCATGCGCAAATTGCTTCGGAATGGAGAAGACTACAGCAGGAAGTGATAGATAAGAGCCGTTTCACGTATAACTGGGCTATTAAAAACGGAATTGCCAAAGAACAAGCTCGCGCCGTACTACCCGAAGGAAATACCTTGTCTCGTCTTTACGTGAACGGTACCCTACGTTCGTGGATTCATTATATTGAGCTAAGAATTGGTAACGGGACTCAAAAAGAGCATATCCAACTCGCAAAAGCTTGCGCTGATGTAATCCAAAAGGTGTTTCCATTACATGACGAATAAAGCAGTTATATCAAACCGAATCTATATGAACTGTACCTCTGAAACCCAGGAGCATATAGAAAGCGAAGTGAAACACGTCATTCCGAGCTGGCATCAAGATGCTCAGCCCGAAGTAATCAATAACATGGCAATAATTAGGCCTGGGTTAATTACTATACCTTCAGGACGCACGGACTTGATACCGGACGGATATGAAATTTCTGATAAACGTATTACTTGTCCTGTGAACTTTCCCGAGTTTCGATTTGATCTCAGGCCTTCCCAGCAAGCAGTACACGACCAAATAGACGAGGGCTGTATAGTAAACGCTTGGGTTTCCTGGGGCAAAACTTTTACGGCTTTAGCTATTGCTGCAAAACTTAGCCAAAAAACTCTTGTAATTGTACACACGGTAAGCCTTAGAAATCAGTGGGAGAAGGAAATACAAAAAGTATTTGGAATTACACCTTCAGTAATTGGTAGCGGGAGATTCGAAGTTGCTGGGCCTATCGTAGTCGCAAATGTGCAGACTTTATACCGCAAGCAAAGCGAAGTATCTAAACTATTCGGCACAATAATTCTAGATGAAATGCACCACGTTAGTAGCAAAACTTTTTCTAGTATAATTGACGCTAGTCATGCTCGGTACAAGATCGGACTTACAGGCACTTTAAAACGAAAAGATGGCAAGCAAGTACTGTTTAAAGATTATTTTGGGAATATAGTGTATAAGCCCCCTAAAGAAAATTACATGATTCCTAAAATACACCTTATAAAAACTGACATACGCTTTATGGACGGAAGCAATACTCCTTGGGCTAGAAAGATTAACGAACTGACGCAAAAGGACGAGTATGTACACCTTATATCTATGTTAGCTGCAGCCTACGCCGCAAAAGGGCACAAAGTGTTGGTTGTTTCAGATAGAGTAGCCTTCCTAAATAATTGCGCAGAGCTAGTGGGGGATAGTGCAATAGCAATAACAGGCAAAACCCCTAACAGAGAAGAAATAATAGAAAGTGTGCGTAGAGGAGAAAAAGATATAGTATTCGGCACACAGAGCATCTTTTCCGAAGGTATCTCAGTAGATAACCTAAGCTGCCTAATATTAGGTACCCCCGTGAACAACGAGTCTCTACTTACGCAGCTTATAGGCCGAGTAATTCGAGAGAAAGAAGGCAAGAAACAGCCTGTAGTCGTGGATATAAACCTGAAAGGCTCCACAGCTAAACGACAGGCTCAAGCAAGGCGGGGCCACTACATACAAGAAGGTTATCAAGTAGAGATCCTAGAACCATAGAAAAATACTTCTTGACAATTCCTTTAAACTTTGATATAATATCTTTCTAAAACTAACGGTACACCAAACACCAAAGAGTCTACACACATGATACTTTACAACTGGAAGAAGATTTATAAAAAGTGTGGTGGTCGCGTCCGCGATATTACCTTAATAACTAAAGAAGTTATCTATGAAAGAAAAGTTCCCGAAAACGCAAAAGACCCAATTTACAGATACTTCGATATTGATTTTTCAGGAGACAGCTTCCTGTTAAATCCAAAAGATCTATTTGAGAATGCTTCACAGTATACTCAGAAAGAGATCGCAATGTATATTGCTCTTGCCTCTTATCGCAAGTTAGCAGACTACTTAGCGTTCAAAACCACTAGCCTGGAGCTACTACACAGTCCAGTCGATTTAACTAAACTAACTGATAATAGACTACTTCGGGTTGAGGGTAATACTCTTTACTTTAAATACGAAGAAGCCCTACACAAAAGCAACAAGGAAATTTAAACATGGCAATATCATTTAATAAACAGCAAGGCTCGGCAAAGAAAAACAGCGCAGATTCGTATAAATACACGAATGGGGATAACAGAGTACGTATCGTAGGAGACATTCTAGCTCGTTACGTGTATTGGGTCAAAGGAGAGAATGGCAAAGATATTCCTATGGAATGTTTGAGCTTTGATCGCGAAGAAGAAGCCTTCACCAACCTAGAAAAAGATTGGGTACGTGCCGCTTACCCAGATCTAAAATGTGGCTGGTCTTATGCTACTCAGTGTATCGACCCTACAGACGGCAAGCTTAAAGTAATCAACTTAAAGAAAAAACTTTGGGAGCAAGTTATTACTGCTGCTGAAGACCTAGGCGACCCTACAGACCCTGATACTGGGTGGGATTTAGTGTTTCAACGGAAAAAAACTGGCCCCCTACCGTATAACGTAGAGTATCAGCTGCAGCCGTTAAAGTGCAAAACTCGCGCACTAACAGAAGAAGAACGAGTTTTAGTTAAAGACTTAAAGTCTATGGACGTTGTCATGGCTCGACCTACTGCGGACGCACAGAAAGAGCTTATAGAGCGCTTTCAGGCTGCTCGCACTGAGAATGTGGACGAAAGCATTGACGAAGAGTTTGACGAACTATGATTTTGTTTACCGCCGACTGGCACATAAAACTGGGACAGAAGAACGTCCCGGTTTCTTGGGCTAAAAATAGGTATTTTGACTTTTTCAGCCAAGTACGAAAGTACGACAGCGTGTGTAATTTACACATTATTGGGGGCGACCTGTTTGACAGGTTGCCTTCAATGGAAGAGTTAGAGTTGTATTTTCACTTTATAGCCGGAGTACAAATAGAAACTATTATTTATGATGGCAACCATGAAGCTACCAAAAAGCACAATACTTTCTTCACAAATCTAGCGGAGATTACTAATAAAGTAAATCCTTTGGTTACTGTTGTTACAGAAACTTTTACTGACAAGGAGAGAGGTTTTACTATCTTACCTTATGCAGACCTACATAAAAAAGGGTCTATCGAAGCGTTAGACAGTACACTGCCGTTATTTACTCATGTACGGGGTGAGATACCTCCCCATGTAAAGCCCGAAGTAGATCTAGACAGATTTAAAGACTTCCCTGTAGTATTCGCGGGAGACTTACATTCTCATAGTAATACGCAAAAAAATATTGTGTACCCAGGCAGCCCAATGACAACTTCCTTTCACCGAAGTAAAGTAACTACCGGGTGCTTACTGATAGAGACTGACTGGTCTTGGGAATGGCAGGAGTTTCAGTTGCCTCAGCTACTTAGAAAAACTGTAACAGACCCAAAAGATATGGTGCCTACAGCGTGGGATCATACCATTTACGAGATGGAAGGCGATATGCAAAGCCTGGCAGGCGTAGAGAACTCAGATTTGTTAGACAAAAAAGTAGTAAGGAGAAACACAGACACAAGCCTTATTCTAGACCCCGACATGAGTTTAGTGGAGGAGTTGGTAGAGTACTTGAGTTTCATTTTAGAATTGCCAGAAGATAAACTGACAGGCGTAATAGGAGTTTTTAATGATTATTTTAAAAAGATTGACGTGGAGTAATTGTTTTAGCTATGGCGCAGACAACGAGCTAGACTTATCTGCAAATTTAGTTACTCAGCTTGTTGGCACTAACGGGGTCGGGAAAAGCTCGATCCCGTTAATTATCGAAGAAGTCCTGTATAACAAAAACTCAAAGGGCATAAAAAAGTCAGATATTCCTAATAGGTACGTAGATGCCGGATATAGTATTTGTTTAGAGTTTTCAAAGGACTCAGACGAGTATGTAGTTTCAGTAGTCCGAAAGACCTCTTTAAAAGTATCTTTAAAGAAGAACGGAGAAGAAATTTCTAGTCATACAGCTACTAATACGTACAAGACTATACAAGAAATTATAGGGGTAGACTTTAAAACCTTCTCTCAGTTAGTGTATCAGAACACTAACGCAAGTCTTCAATTTTTAACTGCTACTGATGCTAATCGTAAACGTTTTCTCATAGACCTTCTACACTTAGAAGAATATACAAAATTGTTTGAAATCTTTAAGGAAGAAGCTAGGAATGCTGCTACTACATTGGTACAAGAGCAGACAAAAATTAACACCTACGAATCTTGGCTTAAAGATAATACTTTGGAAGATAGTGACATACTACCTCTCAAAAAAGTAGAAAACAACTTAGAAGAGGCTGAGATTGAATTAAGAGATTTAGCTGCAGAACTTAAAAATATCTCGGAGAAAAATTCAAGAATTCTTAACAATAATAATTTGTTAAACGTACTTGAGCTAAATGAAAAGAAGCTGTTAGAGCTAGAGGAATTTACGGAAGTGCAGGATGTGTCCGAGCTTACAGAAACCTTCTGGGGATTAAAGAATACTAGAAAGGTTTTGTCGGAGGAGACTGCCCGCCTTCAAGCCGCCGAAGGCGTTTGCCGCACTTGCGGACAGGATATAGACTTAACGCAAACGAAAGCTGCGTTACATATAAACATTAAAGAAACGGAAGACTTAAAGCCTCAGTTTGACAAGACGAAGGCAGCTCTTATGAGTATAAAAGAGCAAAATAAAAAAGCCCAAGAATACCTAACTGCGAAAGCCTGCTGGGAACAAACCCTTAAGAGTATAGACCAGTCTTTGCCCAAGACTTTATTAGTAGCAGAAGACTTAAAAGAAAAATACAACACGGCCAAAGCACTCTTCAAAGCAAGCAAGCAAGCAATAGCCAAAGTAGAGAAAGAAAATCAGGAAATAGAAAAGAGAAACACTAGAATAGCTATAATACTTGAGCAGCAAGAAGGATTTGAAGTAAAGCTTAAGTCCGCACAAAAAGCTCTGGAAGCAGTACAATCTCTAAGTAATAATTTAGAGGTGCTAAAGAAAGCTTTTAGTACCAACGGACTTCTTGCTTATAAACTAGAAAATTTAGTGGTAGATTTGGAAGATTTAACCAACCATTACCTTGCTGCGCTGTCTGACGGAAGGTTTACGTTAGAATTTGTTGTTCAGAGCGATAAGTTAAATGTACAGATAACCGACAATGGAAACATAGTACAAATATTAGCGTTATCGTCTGGCGAGTTAGCGAGGGTAAACACAGCGACCTTGCTCGCAATTCGTAAACTCATGAGTAGCATATCCAAGTCTAGAATTAACATTCTTTTCTTGGACGAGGTAATTAACGTATTAGATGTTACAGGCAGAGAAAACTTAATAGAAGTTCTCATTAAAGAAGAAAGCCTTAACACTTATATAGTCTCGCACGGCTGGACACACCCGCTGCTGGACAAAGTAGAAGTCGTTAAGACGGATAATGTGAGTAATCTAGAATGGTAGATAGTAGAGCAAAAGGAGCTCGCGGAGAGTACATGGTGCGGGATATTCTAAGAGACGTGACAGGTTTAAAGTTTGAAAGAGTCCCTATGTCGGGCGCACTAGAGTATTTAAAAGGCGATTTATACGTGCCTAACCGACACAATAGATTTTGTATAGAAGTAAAAAACTACGCGGAGTCTCCTCTTACCGATAAAATATTTACGCAGGACAAAACAAATAACTTAATACAGTGGTGGCGCAAGATTAAAATACAAGCAAAAGGAGGCGATCAAGAACCTCTGTTGTTTTTTAGATATAATAGGTCAAAAGTTTTCGTAGTTTGTGCCGACGAGCCTAAAGTATTAGATAAATATATGTACCTACGCTGGTTAGAATGTTACGTAATGTTAGCAGATGACTGGCTCAAAACAGAAACCCCGGAGTTTATAAAAAATGGCTAAAACGTTTAGTAACATGACAGAACGAGACGAAAATGACGTTCTAATAGTAGACGCATTGAATCTTGCGTTTCGCTGGAAGCATAGTGGAGCCACCCAGTTTGTAGATCAGTATGCAGATACTGTGCTTTCTTTAGCTAACTCTTACAAGTGCGGTAAAATTATATTAGCTAATGATTTTGGTAGTTCTACCTACAGGAAGTCTATATATCCTGAGTATAAGGGAAACAGAGATGAGCTGCGCGCTAAACAAACCCCTGAAGAGGCTGAGGCTTTCAAAGTCTTTTTCAACGAGTTTGAGCGTGCAGTAGCAAATCTAGAAGAAAAGTACGGCATAGCTATGTTTAAGTATAAAGGTGTAGAAGCAGATGATATTGCTGCATACCTTGTACGTAGACGAGAGGCTTTTGGCATAAACAAAATCTGGCTAATATCAAGCGATGCGGATTGGGACTTACTAGTATCAGAAAACGTTAGCAGATTCAGCTATGTTACTAGAAAGGAGATCCGTCTGGATAACTGGAGTGAGAAGTACGATGTGTCTCCAGAAGAGTTTATATCTTTAAAGTGTCTAACTGGCGATAAAGGAGATAACGTCCCTGGAATAAACCAAGTCGGCCCTAAACGTGCTAAAAGCTTAATAGATCAATTTGGTTCAGCTATGGATATCTATGATGCTATTCCACTGAGCGGTAGTTATGTATATGTTAAGAACTTAAATGAAAATGCGGAACAAATTATGCTAAATTATCAGCTTATGGATTTAGTAAGTTTTTGTGAAGAAGCAGTCGGTCCGGAAAACGTAGCGGACATAGAAAGGAGAATGATAAATGCAAATTAAGAAGAATTATGCTAGGGATAAGTATCTATCCGAATTTAGTATAAAAACACTAGAAGATCGGTACTTGCTAGAAGGGGAGGCTTCTCCCCAGGATGCGTTTGCTAGGGCTGCAATGGAGTTTGCCGATGACGAAGCTCACGCACAGCGAATCTACGATTATGCTAGTAAGCTATGGTTTATGTTTAGTACTCCTATTCTAACCAACGCGGGGTCAAAGCGGGGTCTCCCAATCAGCTGCTTTTTAAACTATGTAGATGACTCTAGAAAAGGTATTACAGACCACTACACTGAGAACGCCTTCCTAAGTTCTGTAGGCGGGGGGATTGGGGGTTGCTGGAATGATATACGCTCAGCAGGCGCTAAAACTTCGGGCGGCTCAGAAAGCACAGGAGTAGTTCCTTTCGTTAAGGTAGTGGACGCTCAGATGTTAGCCTTTTCTCAAGGAGTTACACGTAGAGGAAGTTACGCGGCTTATTTAGATATTTCTCACCCAGAAATAGAGGAATTTCTTGATATTCGCAAGCCTACAGGCGGAGACGTAAACCGTAAGTCTATCAATCTACATCATGGTATAGGAATTGGGGACGATTTTATGCGGCTTATTGAAAAAGCTACAAGAGAGCCTGGCTTTGACGATTCGTGGGATTTAATAGACCCCAACTCAGGGAATGTTACTAAAACTGTTCAAGCTAAAACTCTATGGGTAAAGATTTTACAAAACCGAGTCGAAACGGGCGAGCCGTACATCTTCTGGAAAGATACAGTCCAAGACGCTTTGCCGGACTGTCAGAAAGACTTAGGGCTTAAAGTACACCACTCTAACTTATGCTCTGAAATTACTCTTGTGACATCCCAGGACCGAACAGCGGTATGCTGTTTGTCTAGTACCAACATGGAGGAGTATGACGCTTGGTCTAAGGTTCCGCAGTTTATTCCTGACTTAGCACGAATGTTGGACAATGTGCTTACTCACTTTATTGAGCACGCCCCGAACGAGCTTGAACGCGCTAAATACAGCGCGGAGCGAGAGCGTAGTATTGGGCTGGGTGCGATGGGCTGGCACGCATATCTTCAACGGCATAATATTGAGTTTGAAAGTATGTGGGCGTCTTCTGCAAACCACAAAATGTTTTCCCATCTCAAATCCGAAGCAGTTCGAGCCACAAAGGAGCTTGCAATAGAGCGAGGCGAGTGCCCAGATGGTGTAGGGCACGGAATTCGACACGCCCATCTACTTGCTATTGCGCCGAATGCAAGCTCGTCAATTATCTGCGGAAATACCTCGCCCTCTATAGAGCCTTATCGCGCGAATGCATTTACTCAGAAAACAAAGTCAGGCTCTAGCTTACTGAAAAACGAGTATTTAGAGCACGCGCTACAGGAAATAGGAAGGGATACAGACGATGTTTGGAAAAGCATTGTTACTAAGAAAGGTTCAGTACAGCATCTAGACTTTTTAGATGAGCATACGAGAAACGTATTTAAGACTGCTGTAGAGATAGACCAGAAGTGGGTAGTACAGCATGCAGCAGACAGGCAGCAATATATTTGTCAAAGCCAGTCTCTTAATCTGTTTTTTCCTGCGGATGTGTCAAAGCAAGAACTTCATGCCATACATATGATGGCTTGGAAAAAGAAAGTAAAAACACTATATTATCTACGATCGGAAGCGGTCAAAAGAGCAGATGTAGTATCAGACGAAGCATTGCGTGAGTATATAGCAGATGCTCTTGATGATAATGCCTGCCTAGCATGTGAGGGGTAACTATGAGCAATTTATTAGAGGAAAGAGAATATTATAAGCCGTTTAACTATCCGTGGGCATTTGAGTTTTATCAACAACAGCAGCAAATGCATTGGATGCCTTCAGAAGTAAACTTAGCCGATGACCTAAAAGATTATCGAGAAAATCTAAGTGACGGAAACAAAAAACTTTTAAGTCAGTTGTTTCGTTTCTTTACGCAAGCGGATGTAGATGTGTGTTGCGGATACGCTAAGCACTATCTCCCTACGTTTAAACAGCCCGAAGTCCGTATGATGTTGTCTTCGTTTGCCGCAATGGAAGCGGTGCATCAAGAGGCGTATTCTTTGCTGCTAGAAACTTTGGGCTACGGCGACGAAGAGTACAAAAGCTTTATGGATCACAAAGCAATGATGGACAAACATGAGTACCTTTCTGACTTTGGAATGGCTACAAATAATGACATCGCAAAAACCTTAGCTATTTATAGTGGCTTTACGGAAGGGGTACAGCTTTTTAGCAGTTTTGCTATCTTACTTAACTTCTCTCGACATAACCTTATGAAAGGTATGGGTCAAATTGTTACGTGGAGTGTGCGAGACGAGTCTTTGCACGTAGAAGGAATGAGTAAGCTATTTCGTACCTTTATTCAAGAAAATCCAGAGCTATGGACAGATGACTTAAAGTACGAAATCTATTGTGCAGCGGAACGTACAGTAGAGCTAGAAGATGCGTTTATAGAACTTTGCTTTAAAGGGGCGGAAGTACCCGATCTGACCCCGCAGCAGGTGAAGGATTATATTCGTTTTATTGCAGATCGAAGATTGGCAGGCCTAGGGTTGAAAGGTATCTTTCATAGCAAAGAGAACCCACTACCTTGGCTAGACTACATTTTGAACGGTGTAGAGCACACTAACTTTTTTGAGAACCGAGCCACCGAGTACAGTAAAGGATCAACTACTGGAAACTGGCAAGATATATTTAAATAGGAACATTTATGAAAGAACCAGAAACTTTTACCCTAAACGGAAACACCTACAACTTTAGTGAAGCTACAGATGCAGCTAAGTACTACGTGATGCAACTTAATAGTATGATAGAGGAGCGAGTAGAGTATCAGATGAAGACAGATCGTATCTTAGCGGCGGAAGCAGTTTTTTCCGATAAGCTAACTGCGGAAATTGAGAGTTTAAGTACTCCTGAAGACCCTCCTGAAGTACCTGCAGAGCCCTAAAGAAAAAAGCCCCTTAATTGGGGCTTTTTTGTGTCTTTACAAAGTATCGTTATAGGGAATTAGCTTACTTGCTTTTTGAACCCCTTGATTTATTGTGACAAGATCTTGTTCTATATCAGCAATACTGTCTAGTTTAGCACTTTCGCCCGAAGTTAGGCCAGACGTGCCCACCTCAACAACCAC
>JGI20154J14316_10001623_pt1 | contig 19690 bp, 18 predicted proteins | sample COG_04_FD_14316 | JGI IMG/M metagenome (IMG submission 14316)
ATGCATGACGACCTTGCTGAGCCGCGCCAGTTGGGTTTTGATCGGCAAAAGGGGATGAAATCCAATCGGATCAGTGGATTATTGGTCTCGGACGGGGTCTCGAGGCGGGTAACGCTTGGGTGTCTAGGCCGGGTGAGACATCCTCTGTCCAATGAGGCGTCTTGAGCGCTTTGATTGGGGTCGTCCACTCAAAACCGTCATGAACCCGAATCGTTCTGAAGGAGCCACAGTATGAGTTTACGCTCAAAAATCGCACTCGTTACCGGGGCAGGACAAGGTATTGGACGGGCAACCGCGCAGCGTTTAGCCCGAGCGGGCGTGAATCTGGTAATCCAAGATATTGATGAAGCCGCTTTGGCGGAGACGGCGCGTCATCTAAAAACCTTTGAGGTGGACGTGCTGTCCTTGACGGGTGATTTGACCGAACCGGATCTGCCAGAACAAGTGATTAAGGATTGCGTCGACGCTTTTGGCGGCCTTGATATTATTATTAATAATGCGGGTTATATCTGGAATGGCGCAATGCACAATCACTCTGAGGCGCAATGGCAAGCGATGCTTGATATTCACGCAACGGTGCCCTTTAGAATTTTAAAAGCCTTTTCGGAGTGGTTGCGGCCTACGGCAAAAGCGGAAATACAAAGCAATGGGGTCGCTTGCTGCCGGAAAGTCGTGAATGTTTCCTCCGTGAGTGGCACCCAAGGCAGCGCGACTCAGGTCGGGTATGCAGCTGGCAAAGCGGCGGTCATTGGCTTAACCAAAACGCTGGCAAAAGAATGGGGCCGATATAATGTAACCGTTAATGCCGTGGCATTTGGTCATATCGAAACGCGGTTAACCCAAGGATACAGTGATTCAATTCCGGAGATTACAGTTGGTGATCAGCAGTTCCGGGTGGGTCTGTCGTTCCAGCAAAGAAATGCCCTTGCGCAAACGGTGCCCCTAGGACGTGCCGGGACCGTTGATGAGGCGGCCGGCGCGATCTATTTGCTGACGTTACCGGAGTCTGATTATATTACCGGCGAAATTTTGACCTGTTCGGGCGGGGCATGAGGTCAGAGCGGACTAGGTCATTGAGGTAATACAGGCTTAGAATTTGATCCGACGGCGACGCATCTCTTTGGCTCGCGCCAACTTTAGGGTATCTTGCTTGCTTGTTTAGGCGATTCTGGAGTGTACCCGTGACCGATCCTTTTAGACCTCGTGAGCAATCGCGCGGACCCAACGGGCAGCTCGCCCACGCGCAGCATCTGGCTCACACCGACCGCTTGGCGGAAACGTTTTATGCGGTGGGGGATTCAGCTTGGTGTTATGTCGGTAATGGCTTGTCGAATCAAACGTTTATTCGCGGTCCCGAAGGCATTATCGCGATCGATACCGGTGAGTGCCATGAAGAGATGGCGCAAGCGCTCGAGAAACTTCGGCAGCATACCGCTGAACCGATTGTTGCCTGTATCTACAGTCATTTTCATTACGTTGCCGGCACATCGGCGATTGTTAGCGAGCGTGGTGATGATGATTTTCCGATTTACGGTCATGAAGGCATCGCGGCGAACTTGACCCGATTTGGGGGTGAGGTTGGCCCTCGGGGTTCTCGAGGCATGGTGCATCAATTTGCCATGATGTTGCCAGAGACCGGAGATGATGCCCGAGTGAATATTGGTCTAGGCCTGTTTTATCGTAATCCGAAACACGCGCCTTATACTGGGGGGCATATTCCGGCGACCCATACCTTTGGCGGGCCTCATGAGGCCGTCATTGCCGGCCTTAAGGTGATCTTTCAGCCAGCGCCATCGGATGCAACCGATTCTGTGACGATCCACTTTCCGGAACTTGATTTGGCCGTGAACAATATTTTTTGGCCAGTATTGTTTAATGTTTTCGCCATTCGCGGTGAAGAGTATCGTGACCCAAGCGTGCTGTTGACCGGACTGGACCATCTGGCCGGCCTGAAGGTTGAACATCAAATTTGCGCCCACGGTCCGCCAATGTCGGGCCGCTCTGAGATACTCGCTGGCATAGAGCGCTATCGCGATAGTATTCAATTCATCTGGGATCAAACCGTGCGCCATGCGAATTTGGGATTGAGCCTGGATCAGATGATTCACAAGATACAATTACCGGCTGTTTTCGAGACGGATTTTCACACCCAACAACTGTATGGCGTTGTTGAGCATCATGTGCGGCAAGTTTATACCGGTCTGTTTGGTTGGTTTGATGAAGACCCAGGAAAACTGTTTCCGCTCGCGCCAGGTGAGCGTGCAACCAAGATGATCAACGCGTTTGGGGGTCGGGCTTTGATGCAAGGGGCCTTTGACGAGGCGCTTGCGGCGCAGGACTATCGGTGGGCTTTGGAGTTAGGTCAGCTCCTTGTAAGCGATCCTGCGGCTCAGGACGCGCAAGCAGACAAGGCGCGGCTGGCCGCGGGCTTACGCCAGGTCGCGTTCTGTTCGCCGGCGGCGAATATCCGGAACTGGTGTCTAACCCGGGCGCTGGAGCTGGAGGACAATCTCGATTTGAGTCGATTCCGAATTCACCGTTTCCGTGAGCAAGAGGTGTTATCGGGCCAAGGCGCGCGTTGGGTGCCAATCTTGCGAGTGCTGCTGGATGCAGATGCCGCAACCGATGTCTACGGCAGTATTGGGTTTACCTTTGATGACGGATCGAGCGCGGGCTTATTGATTCGTCATTCGGTAGCCGTCCCGGTGGCGACCCAAGCGTGCGATTTACAGATCACCTTGGCGGTCTCAACCTGGGCAAAGCTATTGGCGGGTAAGACTTCATTGTCGAGCGTTTTGGCAGAGCATGGCAATTTGAGCGTTGATCAAACGACGCAGATTCAGGCACTGCTGGCGCTGTTTGATCTGCCGAGTTTTAGAGCGTGATGGNCGGNCGCCTGAATCCGATNAAGGCGTGGGCCGCGAATATTGAGCAACACTGAGGCTGCGATAGCGATCGCAATATCGTCGCAGTTTGATCTTGTCAGGATCATTTCAGCCACGATTCAGGTCGAGGGGCTTCGAGTTAGCGCGCCGTATAATAGGTAAAAACCATGACAGTAAAAAAGAATCCACCGTTCGCAGGCAAGATCGAGCGTTTGTTTGAAGACGCAACGCCCCAGCGCTTAAAGCTCTCTCAGCCCGCGCAGGGCAAGCCCAATGTTGTCATCGTCATGCTGGACGATGTGGGCTTTGGTAGCGTTGAAACCTTTGGTGGTCCCATTCCAGCGCCTGGCGTTGACCGAATCGCTGCCGAAGGCCTCAAGTTCAATCAGTTTCACACGACCGCCCTTTGCTCGCCGACGCGGGCGGCTCTGCTGACCGGACGGAACCACCATAGTGTCCATATGGGCGGCATTACGGAGATTGCGAATAGTTTTCCCGCGTATGACAGTGCGATTCCCAAGGAGAGTGCGACCTTGGCTGAGATTCTCAAGCAAAACGGCTATTCCACCGGCTGTTTTGGGAAGTGGCATCTCACGCCAAGTTGGGAGCAAAACCCCGCCGGGCCCTTTGATCGCTGGCCTACAGGGCAAGGCTTTGAACGCTTCTACGGGATTTTGGGGGCGGAGGCCAGTCATTGGGAGCCGCCGGTTTATGATCAAACGACGCCCATTGAGCCGCACCTCAATCAGCCGGGGTACCACCTAACGGAAGATCTGGCCGATCAAGCCATTCATTGGATTCAGCAACAAAAAGCGGCAGCGCCCGATCGTCCTTTCTTTTGCTATTTTGCGCCCGCGGCCGTGCATGCGCCCCATCATGTTGATGAATCATGGGTCACGCCGTTTAAGGGTCAATTCGACGGTGGATGGGATGCCTTACGGCAAGCGATCTTTGACAAGCAGTTGGCGGCGGGTGTTATTCCGCCCGGTACGCGCCTAACTGACCGGCCGGAGGAAGTGCCCAGTTGGTCCGAGTACCCAGACCGTTACAAACCGGTTGCAAGTCGGTTGATGGAAGTTTTTGCGGGTTTCTTGGCTCATACTGATGCCCAGGTTGACCGGGTCTTTCAGACCCTCGTTGATCTGGGTGAGTTCGATAATACCTTGGTGATTTATCTAACCGGGGATAACGGCGCCTCAGCGGAGGGCACGATTCATGGTGCTTGGAGCGCGCCGTCATTCCAAAATGGCGTCCATGAAGATCCTGAGTGGTTGCTGGAACATATGGCGGATTTTGGGACCGATCGTTGTGAAAACCATTTTAATGTCGGTTGGGCCTGGGCGCTGGATGCCCCCTTTCAGTGGATGAAGCAGGTTGCATCGCATTTCGGTGGCACACGAAACGCGTTGGCCGTGTCTTGGCCAAAAGGTATGGGTGCGGCCGCGGGTGAACTGCGCGATCAATTTCATCATGTGATTGATTTGATGCCGACGGTACTGGATGTCGTCGGGATTGAGGCGCCGGCGGTCGTGAACGGTGTTGATCAAATGCCGATTCACGGGACCAGCATGCGTTATTGCTTTACCGAGCCCGCAGCAGAAAGTCGGCGGCAAACGCAATACTTCGAAATATTAGGCAATCGCGCCATTTATCACGATGGTTGGATTGCCAGCTGTTTTCATGGTCGCCTGCCCTGGATTCGGTTTGCGGGGTTCAAGTTTGATGGGCCCGAGGAAGTTTGGGAGTTGTATAACATTGCGGAGGACTTTTCGCAGTCCAATGATTTAGCGGACGTGTATCCGGATCGACTCGCTGCGCTCAAAGCGTTGTTTGATTCCGAAGCTGAGGCCATGGATGTCTATCCGCTGCGAGATGCGTCGGCGCGGCGTGGCGGTGAGTATGCCGTGCCGCATTCCTTGGAGGGTCATGATCGGATTGTTTACAACCGTCATCATGTTCGAATGCCTGAGCATTCGGTGCTGAATTTAAAGAATGTCTCGCATCAAATATCAGCCAAGGTTGTGCTTGATGACCTGTGCAGCCAAGGGGTGATCGCGTGTCAGGGCGGCAATATGGCGGGCTGGAGCCTATATCTAGATCAAGCTGGCTGTCCAACCTATTTATACAACTGGTTTGGTCATGAATTGACGTTTGTTGCGTCAACAACCCCTTTGGACGCCGGTGCGTATGAAATTATCCTTACTTATCATCATGACGGCGGCTTTGGCGCCGGTGGCGAGGCGGTGCTCAGTGTCAACGGTGTGAGCGTCGCAAGCAATCGAATCCCAAGAACGGTCCCGGTGATTTATTCCATGAGTGGTGAAACCTTCGATGTTGGGCGCGATACGGGCTCACCCGTCGGACCTTATCCGCATAACTTTGCGTTCACCGGTACGATTGAGTCGGTGACGCTCGAGCGGTTGAGTCAGGCCAGTGAGGCAACAAAAAAGGCCGAGCGCAAAGGACAGTTTCAAGCGAGCTTGAGCAGTCAGTAGCGGGCGGAGTGCGCGGCAACCAGATCCGTCGATGCCGGCTCCGTCTCCTTATCACGCCAGCGTTTTAGCGAATTGGCATCGCTGCCGCAGTGATTCTGACCGAATGCGTTAACGCTTTGGGGAGGGCGCGGCTCAGGCGAGTCAAGTCGTCGCAATCCGGTGTGGCGTTTGGTCATAAAACCGTCTCGGACCTCGGGCTAGGAGACTAACCTGGCAGGCGCCGCGCTCGTCCGACATCGAGTGACTAGGTATGCCGGAGTATCTCGCCATCATTCATGAAAATGATTTCCTCCGCGATATTGGTGCCAAGATCGGCAATGCGCTCGATGTTTGATGAAATCGTTAAATGCGACACGGCCTCCGTTGTGATGCTCGGATTGTCGGTCATGGCTTTGATTAAATCGCGATAGGTCAGGGCGTGGAAGGCATCGACCTCGTTATCCATGTCCAGCACGGCGCGCGCAGCTTGGGTGTCTTTGTCAAGCAGCGCCGCGAGCGCCTGTTCAACCATTTTCAGACTACTGGGGCCCATCCACTCGAAGTGTAGGTCAACCGGTATTCGAGGCCGGTCATACAAAAACTGGATCCTTGCGCCAATATTGACGGCTTGATCTGCGATACGTTCCAAATCGTTGTTCACCTTGAGTACCACAATCAAAAAGCGCAGGTCGGTTGCAACGGGCTGATGTAGCGCGATGATTTTTAAACAGTTCTGCTCGATCGAGATTTCCATCTCGTTTATCCGTTTTTCGTTTTCAGCGATGCGTGCAACTTTTTCCAGATCAAAACTACTGATGGCATCGATGGCACACTGCACTGATTCAATGACCAGTTCGCCAAGGCTGGATAATTGGGATTCGAGCTCAGTTAAATCGCGGGCTAAATGTGTTTTCAAGGGTGAACTCCTAGCCGAAACGGCCTGTGACGTATTCTTCAGTGCGTTGGTTTTCTGGGTTGGTGAAGAGGGTTTCGGTGGGACCATATTCGATCAAAATCCCGTTTTCCATGAAAGCCGTAAAGTCAGACACGCGCGCGGCTTGCTGCATATTGTGGGTTACGATCACAATGGTTAGCTTTTCTTTCAGCTCGAACAAGAGGTCTTCAATGCGTGCGGTTGAAACCGGATCGAGCGCAGAACAGGGCTCATCCATCAAGAGCACCAAGGGATTCATCGCAAGGGCGCGCGCAATACACAATCGTTGTTGTTGGCCACCCGATAGGTTGAGCGCCGACTCGTGTAAGCGGTCTTTAACTTCATCCCAAAGGGCTGCCTGTTTCAGGGCTTGTTCGACCCGATCGTCCATATTGTCCTTTAAACCATTAATCTTTGGTGCCCAGGCAACATTGTCATAAATGGTTTTCGGGAACGGATTGGGCTTTTGAAAGACCATACCAATATTAAGTCGAACGGCGACGGGGTCCGCGTCTGGGGCATAGATGTTTTGGTCATTAAAAGAGATCTCCCCGGTCAACGTGACTTGGTCAATAAAATCATTCATCCGGTTAAAGCTTCGTAGCAGGGTGCTCTTGCCGCAGCCGGATGGGCCGATGATCGAGGTGATTCGATGCTGATAAATCGGTAGCGTGACCGTCTTGACCGCGAGTTGATCACCATACGCGATACTCACGGCGTTCGCCTGCAGTAGGACCTCAGAGGTTTGGGTCATGAAAATTCCTTACATAAACTTATTTTTACTGCCGCGGTAGCGTATCCATACGGCGGTTGCATTCATGATCAGCAGGACCAGTAGAAGAACAATGATGCCGGCTGATGCTAATTCGTGAAAGGCCTCTTGTGGGCGAGAGGTCCAATTATAGATTTGGATCGGTAGGGCGGTGAACTCATCCATCGGACCTTCCGGCACAAAAGCGATATAAGTCAGTGCCCCGATCATAATCAGTGGCGCTGTTTCGCCAATCGCTCGACTCAATGCCAAAATGACGCCGGTTAAGATGCCCGGCATAGCCTGAGGTAAGACGTGATCTCGGGTGACTTGCCATCGGGTGGCGCCAAGTGCGAACGCGACTTGCCGCAGGGAACTGGGCACCGCCTTGATCGCTTCTCGCGACGCAATAATGATCACCGGTAAAATCAGAAGGCTCATGGTCATGGCGCCTGCCAGTACGCTACGATCTAGGCCAAAAAACCGAACAAAGATCGCAAGCCCGATGATGCCGTAAACGATGGAGGGCACGCCCGCGAGGTTTGCGATGTTGATGGTGATGAAGGTTGAAACGCGACCCGGCTTGGCATATTCCTCAAGATACACGGCCGCCAATACGCCGATGGGTATGGCGATTGCGGCGGTCAAAGTAACCAGCCAAAGGGTCCCGGCAAGGCCCGCTAAAATACCCGCTTTTTCTGGGAATCGGGATGGGAACCGGGTGAGGAAGTCGAAGTTTAACCAAGGCAGTCCTAAGAGCGTGACCTCAAGGATGAGAATGCCCAAAATGGCAACGGCCAAGCAGGTCACGCTGAGACAGAAAAGCTTAAAGGCCGCCGAAATCTGGTGACGCTTTTTAAGACGTTGGGCTTGCGTGTTCATTCGTAGACATCTCGATAGCGGTTCATGATGGCGTTTGCGATTAAATTTAACACCAAGGTCATGGAAAAGAGGACGGCGCCCACGGCAAACAGCGTCTGATAGCTGAGCGTGCCAGCGGGGGTGTCGCCAAGCGATACCTGAACGATATAGGCCGTCATGGTCTGAATAGACTCCAGTGGGTTAAGCGTCAAGTTAGGGGTGGCGCCTGCCGCGAGGGTGACCGCCATGGTTTCACCGATCGCTCGTGAAATAGCGAGTACGAAGGCCGCGAAAATGCCTGAAAGTGATGCCGGCACAACGATTCGAGCGGTGACCTCGAAGGAGGTCGCGCCGAGAGAATAAGCCCCGTCTCTGAGTGCGTTGGGCACTGCGCGTAGAGCGTCATCACATAGTGAGGCAACCATCGGCAAGACCATGATGCCTACAACAATCCCCGCACTGGCGGCATTGAAGACTTCTGTTGACGGGATCAGGGTTCTTAAAATGGGCGTGACAAAGGTAATGGCAAAAAAGCCGTAAACGATGGTTGGAATACCCGCAAGAATTTCAAGGATAGGCTTCACCAGGTCTCGGGTTCGGTTCCCTGCGTATTCACTAAGATAAATTGCGCAGGCCAAGCCAACGGGTAATGCAACAATGGCCGCGCCAATCACAATCAAGGTGGTACCGAACAACAGGGGCAGAATACCGTAGGACTTAGGCTCAAGGAGCGGTGTCCAGCGGGTGCCAAAAAGGAAGTCGGAGGCGGGCACTTGCTGAAAAAAGTAAAAGGTTTCGACCGAGAGCACACCCACCACAGCAAGCGTTGTCAGCACCGAGATTGCGGCGCAAGCAAAAAAGAGCCAGCGCAGGACCTTCTCGAGCGGCCTGCCCCGAGCGCGCGTCAGACGAATTTCAGGTGCCGTCTGCGACATGTTATTGGGTAAGCGGCTGAAGCGTGCTGCCGGTCAGATAAGCCGAGCCTGTGATGCGATTGCTAACCCGGTCGTGGGCTGCGCGGTATACGGTCTGCGGCATAGGAATGTAGCCCACTTCACTCGCGAGCTTTTCTGCTTGGTCCAAATAAAAGTGCACAAACCGTTCAATAATAGGATCNTCTAGAGCGCTAGACCTTGCGTAGATAAANATGGGTCGNGATAAGGGCGCGTAAGTGCCGTTGTTAATTGTGGTCTCACTCGGGCTGATTGCGCCAGNGCCGCCATCGATCGGGACCAACGTCAANTTGTCCTGATTCTCTTTGTAGTAGGCGTAACCAAAGTAACCCAAAGAGTACAGGTCGCCCGCAATGCCTTGCACCAGCACGTTATCGTCTTCGCTCGCCGTGAAGTCTGCACGCGAGGCCTGCTCTTTGCCATTCACGACTTTGGTAAAGTAATCGAAGGTGCCAGAATCCGTTCCGGGACCGTAGAGCTTGATGGGTTGATCCGGCCAGTCCGCTCGCACATCGCGCCACCGCATCACGGGGTCCTCAGGTCGCCAGATCGCGTTGAGCTCAGCAATGGTTAGCTGATCCACCCAATCATTTTTTGGATTAATCACGACGGACAACCCATCGAAGGCCACCGGCAGTTCGATGTAGTCAATACCGGCTGCTGCCGCGCGTTCAGCCTCAGAGGATTTGATGCTTCGACTCGCGTTACTAATATCGATTTCATTATTGATGAATTTCTTAAAACCGCCGCCGGTACCGGATACGCCGACCGTAATGCGAACCCTAGGGGCGATGGCATTGAACTCTTCGGCAACGGCTTCGCTGATTGGAAACACGGTACTTGAACCATCAATCTGAACTTTGCCAACGAGGCTTTGGTCTGGGTTGCCCGCCGCCGATTGATCAATGGATGGTGTTGTGTCGGAACAAGCCGATAGTCCGATCGTCAAGGCAAACGTAATCAGTTGAAGTCGGGGCAGTAAGCGCATGTTGATTCCCTTGTCGTGTGGTTAGGGCCGCTATTTAGAATTGGTAATGTAAAGTTTTGGCAAAGATTTCTTAAAAATCGGATGAAAAAAGACTTAACTAAAATCCAATAAAAAATTAACGAGATCTTAATAGTAAGGCTGCAGTATTGCCTCCAGTTCGCGATGTCCCTAGTTGAGTCCTAAAGTCGGTCGTTGGGGCACGTGGCTGAATGCGGTTTGCGCAAGGGCCTGGATAAAAAAACCAGGCAAGCCTGATGCGCGGTTTAAATACGAAATAAACAATGATGTTTAACAATGACTTTTAAAAGGAATAACAGATTATGAAGATCTGGCTTGGTTCGACATTGATGGTGCTTTCTATTCTGGTCTCGACCGCGTCCTTTGCAAGTGACTCAGGCGAACTCGCGGCCATTAAGCGTGATTTGGCGCGTTTAATGGCCCGCATTGAGGTGCTCGAGCAGGACAATCAATCGCTTCGAGGCGCGCAAGCCCAAGTGAGCCCGGCACAGGCGAGCTCGGTAAAGAAGGCTTCGGGCGGATGGCCTATGCTGGCGTGGCGCGGCGATGTTCGGTATCGATACGAATCCTTCGAGATCGACCAAAAGGATGACCGAGAACGCAACCGATTGCGTGCCCGGGTCGCCCTGAAAGCCACCGTATCGGAGACGGTAGACGTGGTGGTTGGCCTCGCAAGTGGTAGCGATGATCCGGTATCTACGAATCAAACGTTGGGATCCGCTGGGACGACCAAGGGCTTAGGGCTCGATCAGGCTTACTTCTCTTGGCAGGTCAATGAGTCCATCAATTTGAAAGCCGGAAAAATTAAAAACGTGTGGTTTAAGCCAGTCAAATCAGAACTGCTCTGGGATGGTGATTACAATCCGGAAGGCGTTGCGTTGAGCTACGCCAACCAAAGCTTCTTTGGTCATGCCGCGGTGAACTGGTTAGAAAGTGATACTAAGCGCGATCAAGCGTTTGCAGCCGGCATCCAGGCCGGTTGGCGGACGTCTCTGGGCGACTATGATCTGACTGCGGGCGCCGGATATCATGACGTCGGTGTGGCCGGTCACGAGGCCTTCTTAGGGGGTGATGATTTCTTTGGAAACCAAAGTTTGTGCCAGGAAACGGGTTGTGTTTACGGTCAGGATTACGAGCAAGTTCAATTCTTTGCGATGTTGGATGGTCGCTGGCTTGAGCAACCGCTGACGGTTTATTTGGAAGGGGTTGAAAATCTAGCGCTGGACGCGCAAAACCGGGGTTGGAGTGCAGGCTTTAAGATTGGGAAAGCCAGCAAACCCAGAACCTGGGAGCTGGGTTATCAGTATGAAGACTTAGAAGCCGATGCGGTCTTTGGGTTAACGACGGGTTCTGATTTTGGTGGCGGCGGCACCAATATCAAAGGTCATATCCTGAAAGGCGGCTGGGCGGTCACCAAAGCTTGGAAGCTCTCTCTCACCTATTTCAACAATGAGACGGACCCTGATGGCGCGCAGCGGGGTTACCAGCGCTTACAACTTGATAGTCAGATTAAGTTCTGACCAAAAAACGGCAAAACAAGCATGTGGTTCGGCCACGCCTGCGTTTACGGGACATCTTTTGGATGATGGTCGCGGCCATCTAAATAGGGGGTTGCTGCGTAATCTTCAATTTTGACGCCTTCAACACAGGCGATGTTAAAACCGTACTCTGAGGGTTCGGAGCGTCTTTGGTGATGGGTGTAGATGCCGCAGTTTGAGCAGAAGTAGTGCTTTGCGGCGTGCGTGTTGAAGGTGTAGGTCTTCAATGCGCCTGCGCCTTTTATAATCTTCAAGTTTTCAAGGGTGACNGAGGCGACCACGGCATTGCGGCGACGACACATTGAGCAATTGCATCGTCTGAGTTTCTCAAGCCCATTGGGAAGGGTGAGTTCAAGTTCAACGGCGCTGCAATGACAGGTTGCACGAACTGTCTTTTTCATTGTCTACCGCGCTCCCCAAATCCAGAATCAGGCAGCTTAAACCCTAAACCCTAAACCCTAAACCCTAAACCCTAAACCCTAAACCCTCGGGTTGGGCCAGAAGTGGCGTAATGGCTTGGCGCCCAATGATGGCTTTCGAACAGCTGCGGGCCATCACCAGGGACTGCTTGCTGCGGGCTTGGATGAAATGCAGGACGTGATCATTGAAGGTGTCGTGAACTGCTGCAGGCACTAAGTCGGGTTATCGCGCAGACGTTGTTAAATTGCCGGCGCCAATTAGACACTAACGACGTCAAAAAGGGTTTGTTACTGTTGCATTTCTAAGCCCGCCAAGGGTNTCTGGCCATCGCCNCAGCGCGAGTCCGTGCAGCAGATCCNTGATCTGTGCGTCTGATACACTGTTGAGAAAGCTGAATGATCGAGTTTTTTGTGCGGCGGCTGCGTCATCACGTTTCGCCATCACATGGATAGGGCGAGGAGGTTTATATGCGAAAACAGGTTCGGCAGTGGGCCAGGTGGTGGTCGATCGTGGTCATTACAGCCGGCTTAAATCATGGTGCTGCGAGCGCTGAGATCGATCGTTTTGAGCCCATGGACGTGTTTGATTTGGAGTACGCGAACTACCCGCAAGTCTCGCCAGATGGCACGCGCGTGCTCTATATCCGCCGAAGTTTCGATGTCATGCGAGATGCCTCGCGCGCGTCGCTTTGGCTCGTTGACTTAGAAACCGATGAGCACAAGCCTTTGATTGCAGACTTTGGTAGCTATGGTTGGCCCACTTGGAATCATAAAGGCACGCAAGTCGCATACACGACGGCTAATCGCAGGCGCCATCAAATTCGAGTGTTGGATTTGGAATATGGTCGCTCGGCCCTGATCGCTGATTTGCCAACGGCGCCAGGTTGGCTTGCTTTCTCGCCAGATGATCAAACGCTTGCTTTCACCCGGAGTGTGGCTGCTGAAAAAGAATCCCCGCTTTACAAAGCGCCCAAGCGGCCAAAGGGCGCTAAATGGGCGGCAACCGCTCGAGTGATCGACAGTGTGCGCTATCAATTTGATGGTCGCGGCATTGTTTCACCGTCCTTTGCGCATATTTTCGTGGTACCTGCGGAGGGCGGTACACCGATGCAATTGACGGTTGGCGATTTCCAAAATAACGGGCCACTGATTTGGCAGCCAGACGGTGACGGCCTCATCTTTTCGTCGAATCGTGACCCAAATTGGGCCTTGCAGACCTTCGAGAGCGATTTGTATTCGGTCGCGATCGGATCAAGGGTGTTAACGCAGTTAACGGATTTTTCGGGTCGCGAATATGCACCCGAGCTGTCTCAGGACGGAACGCAGCTGCTGTATTTGACCGAGGCCAGTCAGCGCGCGACCTATCGGCCCAGTCGGTTGTGGCTGCAAAGTTTAAACAATGGTGAGCGCCGTCCTCTAGGAGAGACCTTGGATATCTCGATTGAAGCGGCGAGCTGGTCAAGTCAAGACCGAAAGGTCTCGATTTTGTACGATGAGCGCGGTCAGCGAAAACTGGCGGAACTGAGTTTAAAGGGCAAATTAAAGGTGTTGACCGATGCGGTGGGTGGCACGACGCTGGGCCGGCCCTACTTGAGCGGTCAGTTTGATTATCAATCGGGTACGCATGCCGTGACCCTTGCACGGCCGGATCGCCCAGCGGACCTTGCGATCATCCAAGCAGGCAAGCTGCGGCAAGTCACTCGCTTAAATGAGGATTTGCTGGGCCGAAAGACGCTCGGCGCGGTGCAGGAAGTCACCTATACGTCAGATTTCGATGGGACGGAGATTCATGGTTTTTATCTAACCCCGCCGGATTTTGATCCGAGTCAGCAATACCCCATGATCCTGGAGGTCCATGGCGGCCCGCATCTGGCCTACGGTAAATTCTTTTCTGCTGAAATGCAGTTGATGGCCGCAAGCGGTTACATCGTCTTTTTTGACAATTATCGTGGAAGCGCCTCTTACGGTGAAGCCTTTGCGCTCTTGTTGCAGGGCAAATATGCCAGTCGTGAAGATTTTCGCGACCACATGTCAGGCGTTGATCATATGATCAAAAAAGGATTTGTAGATCCGCAGAATCTTTTTGTCAGCGGCGGCTCTGCGGGTGGAATTGCAGCAGCCTACGCCATTGGTTTAACCGACCGGTTTAATGCCGCCGTTGCCGCAAAACCGGTGATCAACTGGATTAGTAAAACCCTAACGGCGGACTCTTACGTGTATCAAATTAATCATCAGTTTTCGGGCCCACCCTGGGAGCAGTTTGAGGAATATTGGCAGCGCTCGCCTTTGTCTTTAATGGCGAATGTGGTGACGCCCACCATGCTGCTAACGGGCGAAGAAGACCGGCGAACGCCCATTTCTGAGACTGAGCAGTTTTATCAGGCCCTGAAACTCAAGGGCGTTGATGCGGTGATGGTGCGCCTGCCCGGTAGCAGCCATGGGATTGCAGGTCGGCCCTCGCGCCTGTTGAGCAAGGTCGGGCATACATTGGCTTGGTTTGATCGCTATCGAAAAACCGCGGACTTGGACGGCGATAGGGGCGGTATAACCGGTGCGCTCAACTCAGCGGACGATATTGTCCCGGCGCAAGATCTGCCGGACACACCCGACACGTTGCTTGACGGCGAAGCAGCGGCGGCGGATTTTCTGGATATTGAATCGGTAAGCAGCGACGTTCAAAGTTCAGGTCGGATATCGCTTATCTTTTGAGAAGCGGCTGACCAGGTTGATCTGGGCAAATTGGGATCCGAGTGGCATGATGGCTCGAAACCACAATGAAGAGCGTGATGATGATTGAATACCACAATCCGGAGGGGGTGCGCAGCACGCCTGCTATGCCCTACAACCTGTCCTTGAGTTTAGGTGCGTCATCGGAAGCAACCTTAGGATTGCTCGCAAATGGGTTTCCGGACTCGGTTAACTTTTTAGACGCTGTTGAAAGCGCCTTGCTGAGCCGTTGCCCGCGCCTTGCGATCAAACGCTTCGATAAAGGCAATGCCTCGATCGTGGCCCCTACTGAGCTCGTTGCCGAATTGGTTAACAGTTGCGATGGGTTGATTGCGGCCTACGGACACTGAGGCAGCTGTACTACCGGCACCGTGCGTGACGGCATTGAAGCAGCAAAGCAGGGTTTGCCCGCACTCGCCTTGGTCACCGACGCATTTTGGCCACAGGGTGATTTTGTCGCGAAATCTTTTGGTATGCCGAATTTACCAAGATTGCAATTACCGCATCCGATTGCCGGCACCGGCCAGGCTCGAATGCAGGCAGTGGCTGAGGACCTGGTTGATGACATGATTAAGGCGCTGAGCGCATGACGGATAAGCTTTTTGCTGAGAGTGAGGCAGCAGCACTTGAACAACTCCACGCTCAGGGGTTAACGGATGGTCTACCGGTCGTGATTCCAACCGATGAGCGCGTTGCAAGGATGGTGCTCGCCACCGGTCAAGCAGCCGAGCTTACCCTCGGTGATATGGGGCCTGCGGGTGGTTCGGCGACGATTGAAAAAATTGCGGTGGCCGCTGTGATGGCAGGATGTCTGCCAGACCATATGCCGGTCGTGATAGCAGCCATTGAGGCGATCATAAATCCCGCCTTCGATTTAACCGAAATGCAAGCCACCACGCATTGCACAGCGCCTTTGATTTTGGTGAATGGGCCCGCGCGAGCCGCGTGTGGCGGCATTGCCTCTGGGTTTGGCGCGCTGGGGCCTGGGTTTCGTGCCAACGCGAGTATCGGGCGCGCCGTTCGACTGGCAATGATGAATATCGGCGGCGCGCGTCCTGGCGTTTCGGATATGGCGCTCTTGGGGCATCCTGGGAAATTCAGTTATTGTCTTGCCGAAGACGAGGCGTCCAGTCCCTTTGAGCCGTTGCATGTGTCGAGAGGGTTTAACGCCGAAGACAGTGTGGTGACGGTTGTGGGCGCCGAAGCGCCACATTCGGTGATGTATTCCGGAGATGCCGACGCCGGGGATGACCATGAGCGGTTGCTGAATGTGCTCGCCATCGGTTTGGCGAATTTGGCAACCAACAATGCGGCGTTGACGGGCGGCGCAGCGGTGGTGGTGCTGAATCCGGAACATGCGAACATTTTGGCAGGCGCAGGTCTGACTCGTGCCGATATTTGCGCGGCTTTGTATGATCGATGCGTCCACACAACCGAAGCACTGGCCGCGGTGAATCCGGGCTTTGCCAGCCGGCTCAAGCCGGGGGCAGTTCGACATTGCTTTAAAGACCCTAACCAGATTTTGGTATTGGTGGCCGGTGGCAGCGGACTTTACTCAATGGTCATGCCCTCTTGGTGCGCCGGTGGCCACCGTAATGAAGCCGTGTCTCAAGCGATTGTGTTGGATTTGTTTTGCGAGATTCCCGTGCGCGCCGATACAAGCGGCGTTGTAGCGTAAGATTTTCAATCTAAGACATTGAAATAATGCGTTATGGTATAAAAATCGCCCCGTAAAAAATGGCATCGGAGCCGCGGTTTTCGAGAACTGAAATAAGGGGCGATGGCCACGTATGACGCGGGCTGTCAAAATGGGCCGGAAAAAAAAGAGCCGGCTAAAAGAGCCGGCTAAAAGGGCGGGCTTTAGGGCCTGTAATCAGTGCCCTTCCACGACCGCGGGATTGATCTGAGGGCGTCTGAGCAAAGTGCCGAAGGGACATCGCTTGTGCGCGTGCATCGGGCGTCAGACCAATGCGTCGAAGACTTTGCCTGGATTTAAAATCGACTTTGGATCAAAGGTTTTCTTGATCGAGCGCATCAAGGCAATTTCGACCGGTGAGCGCGAGTAGGGCAAAAGCGATTTCTTTAGAAGGCCGACGCCATGTTCCGCGCTAATGCTGCCGCCATATCGGGCTAACAGTTCACCGATCTCAAGACTCACGATGCCGCAGCGTTCAAAAAACTCGGTTTGCGGTAGATCCTCGGGTTTCAGAATATTCAGATGCAAATTGCCGTCGCCAATGTGGCCATACCAAACGATTTCAAAATCAGGATAGCGTGCAGCAACCAGTTGATCGACCTCTGTAAGGAAGTCAGACATCTTCGAAACCCGCACTGAGATATCGTTCTTATAGGGTTGCCAATGCCAAAGCGTCTCTGAAATATCCTCGCGGAGTCGCCAGAGCGCGCGCGTCTGAGCGAGACTTTGACTGACAACGCCATCCAGCACCCAGCCTTGGGCCGCGCACTGCTCAAACAAGGCCAGCGCAACGCTCGTGACCTGCGTCCTGGTCTCAAATTCAATTAGGGCGTAGAAAGGCGCCTGAGTTGCAAAAGGCGCCGAATGACCTTGGCGCTTGATCACCTTATCCAACGCGGCTTGGGAGAAAAACTCAAAGGCGGTCAATTCGATTTTGGTTTTGAAGACTTCCAAGACCTCGACAATGGCAGCAAAGGTTTCGATCCCCAGGACCATCACGGTTGTGTCAGCTTGCGGCCGTGTCAGCTGCAACGTCGCCTCACAAATGAGGCCAAGGGTGCCTTCGGATCCGATAAAAAGATGCCGGAAATCATAGCCGGTATTGTTTTTCAAAAGGCCCTGATTGAGATCCAGAATATCGCCGGCGCCAGTGACCACCTTTAAGCCGATGACCCAGTCTCGGGTCATGCCGTAGCGAATAACATTGATGCCGCCAGCATTGGTTGCAATGTTGCCGCCGATTTGACTTGATCCGGCGGCCGCGAAATCGACGGGGTAGAGTAGATCGTGCTTTGCTGCAAAGGCCTGAAGGTCGGCCGTAATCATGCCAGCGCCAACGGTTACGGCGCGATCAATGGCGTTGAAATCAATCACGGTGTTGATCCGGTCCAGCGCAATGATGAGCTCTCCGTCGCTGGCTACGGCGCCCCCACTTAGGCCGGTTCGACCGCCCGATGGCACGACGGCTAAGTTGCAGTCGTTGGCGAGACGGATGATTTTTTGCACCATCGTCACCGCGCTCGGCAGAACGACCGCGCAGGGGTTGGCTTGCCAAAGGGTGGTGCGGTCAACCCCGAAGCGTTGCAAATCTTCTGATTCTAGTAGGACATGCTGTGGCCCAACGATCGCTTTGAGCTGAGACAAGACTTGATCTGGCAACATATTAGGCCTGTTTTCTCGATGGTATTGGGCGCGGATCACGCGTCACGCGCAAGCCCATTGTAAGGCACTTTTTAATATCCGATAAGACGCATGGTCTGAGCGTCCGGATCATCGCGCAAAGCGCTCGAGGCGCTGCCCGACAGGTGATGCGTCATACCGCTTAGCGGTCGAATAAGCACAAGGCGCGCATTTCAAGACTTTGCCGCGCCTGGCCGCTTGCTTCCGGGTCGGGGTTTACGAAGGCGCAGTGGGGCGTCCAATAGGGCTGCCCGGTTTCTTCGAGCTGGCTATCATAGGTTCGGAAAATGAGCACCTCATCGTGCTGCATCTTGGCGAAATGGTGCCAGCGATAAGCGTTCGGAGTTGCGGGTGGCTTGACTAGAAACGTTTCAAACTCGAGGGTATCGCCGCCGTACTGCGCGACCGTTTCACGATGGAGCGCCGAATAAGGCACTGAGCTTGCATCGGCAATGGCCAGCGGTAAATCCGCGTTGATGGCGCCCGTGTTGCGCCAGAATTGCAACACCAAAATCCGTTTGGCGGCATTGATTCGTGTGTAGGAGCTGCCGGCCTCGGCAAGCAATGGGCTTAAGAATTTTGCGTAAGCTCGAGATGGGTTTAATACCATCGGACGATAGTCATCGGTAAAGTCGGAATGGGCAACTTGAATCGGTAAATGATCATCATGGTCGACTAAAGATTTTGGGCCCCGGACGATACCAGGATAAACGATGGCCTCATCACAATGACTAAACTGCATCGCCAATTTTCGGATATGGCAACGATGGGTGTCATTGATCCAGTTGGGATCCGTCCAATCGGGATTGCTGATGATATTGCGCTGTAGGGTAAATCCGGTCGCGGCAAACTCAAGGGTTGGTAAGGCGGCTCGGCCATCCAAGAGCGCGGTCGGATGCGACTCAAGGGCCCCATTAGGGGTGGCATAATGAATCTGAACGGGGGCGAGCGGGTGCAACATTTGAATTGGCCTGTGTTCTAACTGATACCGAAGTAGCGTACTCTATTTCAAAGAAAAAGACCGGTCGACTGTAACCGTTGATGGGCCTTTATCACGTCGCCGTTGAGGGTGACGGCCCGCGATATAAAAACGGCGCGGCGATGCCGCCGCAGGCCTGGTATGGCTTTCCAATGACATTATGAAGGAGCGCATAGATGATAAATTCGAATGAACAACACGGCATGGTTGTTGATTGGCTCGGTTATAACGCGGGGCTTAAACCCAATCAGACGGCGTTAATTGAGTTGCCCTCAGGGCGGCGGCAGAGTTATGTCGAGGCGCACGAACGCGTGGGACGGGTAGCGACTTGGCTGTCAAGTTTGGGCGTAGGTCCCGGTGATCGGGTTGGCGTTCTGGCGCTGAATTCGATGGACACCCTGACATTGTTTTTGCGACTTGGCGTTTGGGCGCCGTGCATCTTGCGTTGAATTTTCGGCTCACCGCGCCGGAGCTGGATTACATCATCGGCAATGCAGAACCGATGGTGATGATTTATGACCAGGCGCTTAGCCAAACTGTTGATGCCTTGACCGTGCAGGTCCCGCACGTTATCGAAACCCAAGGCGAAGGCGGGCCCTCGGCTTTTGAGTCTGCGATAATCAATTTGGTACCAACGCTCGAGATGGTCCCGCTGACGCCAGATGCGCAGTGCATGTTGATGTACTCCTCGGTACGACGGGGCTGCCTAAAGGGGTCATCATTACCCATGGGATGATGGTCTGGGCGCAAATCAATGCCAGCAGTATGCATTGCAACAGCGATATGG
>JGI20154J14316_10001634_pt1 | contig 19651 bp, 13 predicted proteins | sample COG_04_FD_14316 | JGI IMG/M metagenome (IMG submission 14316)
ATACCGTGACATCCTTTTAAAAGTAAGTACACACTATCGTTTAATTCTTTTACCAAAAACATAAAAGCCCTGATTCCAGTAGATGGCTTCAGGGCTTTTTTACGTTTGAACGATGGCTAGGAGTGTGGTGTCGCGGTATTAAATGCCTCAAAAGTACTGTACATAAACACAGTATTTGGGGCATACTGCCTTCCCCTTTTGCTTCTTTAGGTTGTGTATGTTGCCCCCTGCTAGTACGGCTGTTAGACGGTCTGTGGTTTGCTCCTCTGGCTTACCGTCTTTGGACGCTTGCCTCCCTGATGGGGGCTGGCCATGCGGTGGCGTGATTGAGCTGATTCACGCCCAACGCTCCAAGCAGACCACCGGGGTGCGTGCATGGCAAGCCAATACGGCGTTGCTATTGCCGGCGTTAAAAAGCATTCAAATGCAACCTGATGCGGCATCGGGTGCCGTGCGTCCGTGGGTGGCGTGGGTGGGTCCAGGGTTGGCACCCCCCGGGCACGACGGGGTGCGTACCCAGCCTTTCACGCCGACTTGGGCCGCACAGGGGGTTGATATCAGACGCTTTGTATGGGTAAGTGCCCCGGAGCAAGCCCGCGACGCTATGGACAACGCTTGGGCGGCAGAGCAGTTGTTGCGCTGTCAGGACGTTGGGGCTGTGGTGGTATACGGCTTGCCTGAAAGCACACAGACGAGCCAGGTATTACGCCGTCTCCAGTACACCGCGTCCCGTCATCACAAATATGTGTGGGTTATTCGTCCTGCCGAAGCGGCTGCGCACGCATCTCCTGCTGTCCTGCGCTTGCAGTGGTGCGCACACGAGGCATCGGGCGTAGACACGTGGTTGCGCATGTTGAAATGCAGCGGTGCGATGAGTCACCAGTTGATTGCGGTCTCCCACGCGAATATAGCGGTACAGCAGGCAGTACATGCCGCTAAAACAGTGAGGCGGTGGCGGCGTGAGCAAGACGCGCTACAGCCCCTGCACACCCCGCACGCTGCGCACGCTGCGCATCCTTCGCACCCTTCGCTCCCACTACCCAAATCTGTCCATGCTCTGGCTAGCAACGAACCCGCTGCACTGGCTACGTGATGACCTGCAAGGGCTAGCCTGGCAAGCAACACACCCTTATTGGGCGCCGTTGCTGGCTTGTTGTGCGCGCTATACGCCGCATCTCTACACCCTTACCCAAGCGCCTGCGTACTGGTTGCTGGATCTGCGCAGTGTGCAGCGTTTGTGGCGCGGGCATACCGATACGCTGGCTGCCCAGTTGCTGGGGGATTGCATGGCATGGGCGGCGACACACGACGTGCAGAACGCCTTACATATTGGTTTGGGGAGTAGCCCGTGGCAGGCGGCAGCCCGTGTCCAGTGTGTGCTGCATCAGACGCCTAGCGCCCCCTCGGGGGTCTATCAAACGCCCGCTGTCGACACGTTGCCACTGTGGACCCTACCCGCGGTACGCCCCGGTTTGAAAGCACTGGATGCGATGGGCATCAGGACATGGGGGGCCTTGGCATCCATTCCTCGTGCAGGGGTGATGCGGCGTTGGGGGCGGGGGGTGATCGCGCAGCTGGATCAAGCGTATGCCTTGGCGGAAACACCCTGCATCGCCATACCGTTATCAGAGACCTTTGATGCCCGCCACGATTTGCCGACGGAGGTGATGCAGGTGAGCGAGTTGGCGGGGTGTGCAGAGGCCTTGGTTCAGGGTATGGCGGCATGGCTGCGTGTGCGTCACTTGGAAGCAGAGGCCATTGAGTGGACGTGGTACAGCGTGCGCCGACAGCATGCAGAACACCCTGCATCTGCCGCGACGGTGGTGCAGGTGCTGCGGGCCAGTGAGGCGCATGCAGATGCGCGCACGTGGTGGCGTTTAAGTGCAACACATTGGGATAAGCAACGCTTGCGTCAGCCGGTGGTCGCTTTGCGCTTGCGTGTGGTGTCTGCGCAGGCCCAGCGTTTGCAAACGCCCAGCCTGTTTCAAGCGCTATCCACAACAGGAGAGGCTACGCAGGAACGACTCGGCGCGTGCCTCGATCGTTTACAGGCGCGTTTGGGTGCACAGGCGGTACGTCAACCCGCCGAGGTAGATGCGATTGCGCCTGAGCATCAACAGTGTTGGTTGCCCCATACACATCAGGCATTGCCCATTGCGGCGTGTGCAGAGCCGGTCAAGGCGAGCCATTCCACCGACGTCTGCGAAGCGGCGTCTAGCGCCGCAGTAGACCCCCGCCAAGCGGTGTATGTGCATCACATACAGCGCGTGGAGGCGATGCATCGTTTGCGCCCACCTTGGTTGTTGGAGTCACCGCAACGCTTGGCAACCAAAAGTGAACGGCCGTTTACGGTGGCGATTTAAGTCTGTTACTGGGGCCTGAGCGTCTCGAGGTGCTGGACTGGTCCAAGCCCACCAATGCGCAATCGATGGCGTTGATGCGGGACTACTACGTGGCGCGGAGTCCGAAGTGGGGCTTTGTCTGGATTTATAAAGTGCCACAAACTGCCCATTGGTATTTGCACGGGCTGTATGAGTAATTCACGCAACATCAACCCAACCCAGCCGATGGCGTATGCCGAGTTGATGGCGGTGAGTCACTTCAGCTTTCAAATGGGTGCGTCATCACCCGAGGAGTTGGTCAACGTGCACACGCGTTGGGTTATCAAGCGCTCGCACTAACCGACCACTGCTCGGTGGCAGGCGTCGTCCGCGCACACATTAAAGCCAAGGAATTGGGTTTGGCGTTTATTCCCGGATCGACGCTCACTTGGCCGGATGCGTGGCGGCTGGTGGTGTTGCCGCAGACGCTCAGCGGCTGGTCTGCCCTGTGTCGGTTGATTACACACGCGCGCACCGGGATGGCGTCCGACGCGCACAGCGGTGCGGCGCAGCGGGTTGAGAAGGCACATGTTCACCTACCCATTTGGTCAGCGGTTGCGCCGCAGTTGGATGACTGCGTGTTGATACTCGTTCCGCCACGCTTGCCCTTGGATGATGGCGATGCCGCGATGCATGCGGTGCTCGCGCGGTTGTTAGATTGGAAAAAGGTGTTGCCTGACACCCAACGCCTCTGGCTAGGTGCGGCCCTACACCAAGCGGCGGATGACGACTGGTGGCAACAACAACTGCGCTGGCTAGAGGTACAAAGCGGCGTGCCTGTGGTGTGTGTGGGCGACGTGCGTATGCATGCGCGCTCTCGTAAGCCCTTGCTCGATGTAGTCACAGCGATTGGTTTGGGGCGAACCTTGTCGCAGTCCGGCGCCGCGCTGACGGCCAACGCGCAAATGCACTTGCGTCGCCGCTTGCAGTTGGCGCGCATCATGCCGCCCTTGTGGTTGCAACGCAGTGTGCAGATTATGCAGACGTGCGTGTTTTCACTGGATGACATCAAGTACCGCTACCCGACTGAGTCTGTCTCGCCAGGCGAGACGCCAACACAAACCTTGCGCCGATTGACCGGCGCAGGCCTGTTACAGCGTTACCCCAACGGCGTAGCGCCTGAGATACAGCAACAGATCGAGCACGAGTTGGTACTGATTGCTGAGTTGACGTATGAAATGTATTTTTTGACCGTTCACGATCTGGTCCGATTTGCCCGAGAGCGCGGTATTTTGTGCCAAGGTCGGGGCTCTGCAGCCAACTCTGCGGTTTGCTATGCACTGGGGATCACCGAGGTCGATCCCGCGAAAAGTACCTTGTTGTTTGAGCGATTTATAAGCCGTGCGCGCAAAGAGCCTCCTGACATTGACGTTGACTTTGAGCACCAACGGCGCGAAGAGGTGATTCAATATATTTACCAAAAATATGGTCGTGACCGTGCAGCGATTACAGCCACGGTGATGACCTACCGACCACGCAGTGCATTGCGTGATGTGGGTAAGGTGTTGTGTGTGGATGCGCGCTTGGTTGATGCAATTAGCAAGGCACACCCTGGGCTGTATACGCGAGAGATACAAGCCGATTTACTCAATGAGGGCCTGCGCCGAGCCGGCATAACAGCGGCCAGCGTGGCGCAATATGCGCAGTGGCATCAGTGGCTGGCGCTATCGGCGCAGCTGATGGGCGCGCCGCGGCAGCTAGGGCAACACTCGGGCGGCTTTGTCTTAACACAAGGTCGGTTGAGCGATTTGGTACCCATTGAGAACGCGCGTATGCCTGAGCGCAGCTTGATTCAATGGGACAAAGATGACTTGGATGCGGTGGGCCTGCTGAAGGTAGACGTGTTGGCGCTGGGCATGTTGAGCGCCATTCGGCGTTGCTTGGCTTTGGTGGGACAGCGCCGTGGGTTAACCGCGCCCTTGCGCATGCAAGATATTCCCTCAGAGGATGCGGCGACTTACGAGATGCTTTGCCGCGCCGATAGCGTGGGGGTGTTTCAGGTGGAAAGTCGAGCGCAAATGAGCATGCTGCCGCGACTTAAGCCACGCTGCTTTTATGACTTGGTGGTGCAGGTGGCGATTGTGCGGCCCGGCCCCATACAAGGGGGCATGGTTCACCCATATTTGCGTCGTCGTCAGGGCATGGAGTCGGTGACGTATCCTGGTCTGGCGCTAAAAAAAGCCTTGGGGCGTACCTTGGGCGTACCCATTTTTCAAGAGCAAGTTATGCAAATTGCGATGCTGGCGGCAGGCTTTTCTGCGGAAGAAGCCGACCAGTTGCGTCGCTCTATGGCCGCTTGGAAGCGCAAAGGCGGTGTCCATCATTTTTATGAACGCATCGTTTCAGGCATGTTGGCGCACGGTTATACCCCGGCGTTTGCAGATCAAATATTTAAACAAATAGAGGGCTTTGGTGAGTACGGTTTCCCAGAGAGTCATGCGGCGAGTTTTGCCCTCTTGGTGTACGTCAGTGCGTGGTTGAAGCGACATGAACCGGCTTGCTTCTTAGCGGCCATGTTGAANAGTTTNCCTATGGGGTTTTATGGCCCATCTCAATTGGTTCAAGATGCGCAACGCCATGGCGTAGAGGTCTTACCCGTTGACGTAGCCCACAGTGAGTGGCTGTGCACAGTGATAGGCAGTACGGCGCCGCGCGTGCGTTTGGGGCTGTGTTTAATTTCGGGTTTGTCGCAGGCGGCCGTGCAGCGTCTGCTGTCTGCGCGGGCGTCTGCGGCGTTTGCTGATATCGCTGATTTGGCGCAGCGATCAGGTCTGGCTCAGCATGAACTGGCTTGCTTGGCGAAGGCGGATGCCATGCGTCATTTGGCAGGACACCGTCGCTTACAGTGGTGGGCGGCGAGTGCGGCACACGATGGCGTGCCTTTGCTCGATAGTGATGTTGGTGTTGGTGTCGGTGCAGATGTCGATGTAGAGAGTGATACAGCCAACACCGATTGGTTGCCTGCCGCCTCTTTGGGGGAGGAGGTCATACAAGACTATGCCAGTACACAACTGAGCTTGCGTGCGCATCCGGTCGCCTTGTTGCGCGTACGGCTTACGCAGAAGCGTTTGATGACGGCTAGCGTTTTAAATACCTACCCAGATCGGCGTTTGGCCAGAGCGTGTGGGTTGGTAACGGTGCGTCAGCGACCCAGTACGGCTAAGGGGGTGTTGTTCTTGACCTTAGAAGACGAGACCGGGCAAGTGAATGTAGTGATCTGGAAAGATTTACAGCAACAAGCTGAGCAACGGCGGGCCATGATGGGGGCTCAGTTGCTAGCGGTTTATGGGGTTTGGCAGCGTGATACAGACACCCAAACGGGTCTACCCGGGCAGGTAACCCACTTGATTGCCAAGCGGGTAGAGGATGTGAGCCATTGGCTGGCCGACTTAAATGCGTCGCCGCTGATTTACCCCAAGCACGAGTTCCACTAATGGCGGATGAGCTCACCGGCGTACACAGCGACAGGCTGTGTACGCCGGTGTCTAAGCTTACATGCCGGCAGCGGCCTTCAGGATGGCAGCCTTATCGGTGCGCTCCCATGTGAAGTCGGGCTCATCACGACCGAAGTGGCCATAGGCGGCCGTACGTTCGTAGATGGGGCGCAGCAAATCAAGCATCTGAATAATGCCTTTAGGACGCAAGTCAAAGTGTTCACGCACCAGCAACGCCAATTGGTCATCGGAAACGACGCCTGTGCCCTCTGTATATACCGTGATGTTCATTGGTTCTGCCACGCCAATGGCGTAAGCAACTTGAATTTGGCACTGTCGAGCCAGACCGGCGGCGACGATGTTTTTTGCGACATAACGTGCGGCATAAGCGGCAGAGCGGTCCACCTTGGTTGGATCTTTGCCGCTGAAAGCGCCACCGCCGTGTGGGCAAGCGCCGCCGTAGGTGTCCACAATGATCTTGCGACCAGTTAAACCGCAGTCGCCTTGTGGGCCACCGACAACGAAACGCCCGGTTGGGTTGATCAGGTACTTGGTGTCTGCTGTGATCCACTCGGAGGGTAGGACAGGCTTGATCAGCTCTTCAATAATGGCTTCGTTAAACGAGGCCTTCATTTTGGTCGGTGACTCGCTTTGATCAGGGCTGTGCTGGGTTGACAGCACCACGGTGTCAATGCTGTGTGGCTTGCCGTCCACATAGCGCATGGTGACTTGACTCTTAGCGTCTGGGCGCAAGAAAGGCATGCGGCCGTCTTTACGTAATTGCGCTTGGCGCTCGACGAGACGGTGCGCGTAGTAGATGGGCGCAGGCATCAGGTCGGGGGTTTCGTCACAGGCGTAGCCAAACATCAGGCCTTGGTCGCCAGCGCCAATGTTTAAGTAGTCGTCACTGGCGCGGTCAACGCCTTGGGCAATGTCATTGCTCTGTTTGTCATAACAGACCATCACAGCACAGCCTTTGTAGTCGATGCCGTAGTCCGTGTTGTCGTAGCCAATGCGTTGAAGGGTGTCACGCGCCACTTGGATGTAGTCAACGTGTGCGTTGGCGGAAATTTCGCCTGCCAGAACGACCAAGCCGGTGTTGGTCAGAGTTTCAGCAGCGACACGTGCAACGGGGTCCTGCGCCAAGATGGCGTCGAGGATGGCATCGGAAATCTGGTCTGCTACTTTGTCGGGATGACCTTCCGAAACAGATTCGGAAGTAAATAGAAAGTCATTGGCCATGAAAAGCTCCTAGGTAAGGTTGGTTAATCAGGCGTTGCCTGAGCCTCGGGAGCACATGGCGAACGCTTTAGCAACATTTATAAATCGCCTTGCAAGTTGTTCAGTAACTCGGCGAGCCCCTATTATAGATAGGAGTGGGCGCTATGATCAAGGTCGCCGTCCTTACACTTTGCAACCTGTCCTTTTGTCCCGCGTGGCTGTTATGTTGATACGCTTTTTTAACCTGTTGTCGCGCTGCCCTCTGTGGCTGTTGCAGTTGGGCGGCAGTGCGTTGGGTGTGGGGATCTGGTTGGGTTCTCCACGCCATCGGCGGCAGCTACGAGAAAACGCAGGGCGCGTGGGCCTGAGTCGTTATCAGCGGTGGTTAGCCATCTTACATAGTGGGCGCATGGTGGCCGAGTTGCCGCGTTTGTGGCTGGGTGAACCCATGCCTTTTGAGTGGTCTGGTGTGGACTTGCTGCATGCCGCTGTGCAGCGGCAAGACCGGATTTGTTTGTTGACGCCTCATATGGGGTGCTTTGAGATGTGCGCGCAAGGCTATGCGCAGACCTTCGCTCATCCTGCGCTGGGCGATGCAGCCAAGCCCATTACCGTTTTATACCGGCCCTCGCGCCAGGCGACGCTGCAACAACTCGTACATCGTGGCCGTGAGCGCAGCGGCATGTTTGCGGCGCCGGCGACACTCAGCGGTGTGAAGCAGCTCATCAAGGCCCTAAAGGGTGCGCAGACCGTGGGCCTGTTACCCGACCAAGTGCCCCCGGATGGCATGGGTGTGTGGGCCCCATTTCTTGGCCAGCCCGCTTACACAATGACCTTGGCAGGTCGCTTGGCGAGAGAGGCCGATACGGTGTTAATGATGTGGGGAGAGCGCCTGCCTTGGGGGCGTGGCTTTCGCTTGCACGTGGCCAAGCCCGTGGGTGTGTTACCAGCGGACCCAGAGGGTGCTGCCGCCATGGTGAATGCCTGGGTCGAGCAGACTATCCAAGCCTGCCCCGAGCAATATCTGTGGGGTTATGACCGCTTTAAAGGGCCACGCCGCCCTTAGGCTGCTGGATCAGCATCGCCCAGACGCTGGTCGCCAAAGTCGGCGTTCTTATCGTCGCCACCGCCTGCTTGCGCTTCCGGCTGCTGGCCATTCCCTTGCCATGTGGGGTCGTGCGCCCACTGATGCAGCAGCTGTGCCACCTCGTCCACGCCTTGCCGTTTGAGCGCTGAGAACAACTTTAGAGAGCCACCTGCGGTTTGCAGTTTTGCGATGGACATGGCCTTGTTGGCCTCGACGCGTGTGAGTTTGTCGGCTTTTGTGAGCAGGACCAAAAAGTCCAAGCCGTCCATCACGCGCGGTCGAATAACGTCTAACAAAATTTCGTCTAGTTCCGTGAGGCCGCGCCGTGGATCACACAACATGACAACGGCACGCAAGTTAGGTCGCGTCATGAGGTAATTGGCCATCACACGTTGCCAACGAAGTTTGGCTTCCTTGGGGACGGCCGCATAGCCGTAGCCAGGGAGGTCTGCCAAGACGGCATCCGTCACCCCATGTCGACCCAGTGAGAATAAATTGATACTTTGGGTGCGCCCAGGCGTTTTGGATGCAAACGCCATACGCCTCGTTTGTGTCAGGGTATTGATGCTGGTCGATTTCCCCGCATTGGACCGCCCGACAAACGCTATTTCGGGTACGTCCAAATCGGGCAAATGGGTTAGCTGAGGGGCAGTGGTCAGAAATTTGGCGGTGTGTAGCCACCCGAGTGCCGCTTCTGGGGTCACCTCTGCGCTTGAATCATCCGGACTGACAAGGTGGTCTTTATTGCCCGATGTGGCGTTTGTAGGTGCGGGATAGTTCAAAATTAGGCCTAAATTAAAACCCCTTGGGGTGGGCGTCCTGGTTTGGGCGCTCGCTCATTGTAAAATCAGAGGTTAAGCCGGTTGCAGGAATGTCTTGCAGCCCGTCTCTTTTGTACATCAACTTGTCGCCGTGGGCCCAATCGCCATGAAATTGTTTGTCTCTATTGTCTCCGTAATTAGCGCCTTTGCGCTGCAGTCCGCTCACGCTGAAACGGGAAAGCCAGATTTGGCCGCCGGCGCAGCGAAGTATGGTCAAGTCTGTGTGGCCTGCCACGCTGCTGACGGCAACTCTATGGTGCCAGCCAACCCCAAGTTGGCACAGCAACACCCCGAGTACCTCATAAAGCAGTTGCAAGAATTTAAGTCCGGCAAGCGCGCCAACGCGGTGATGGCTGGTTTTGCGGGCATTTTGTCCGACGCGGATATGCGTGATGTTTCCTATTGGCTGGCCAAACAACAGGGCAAGCCCGGTGCAGCAACAGATAAAGACTTGGTTGCTATGGGCGAGCGTATTTATCGCGGTGGCATTGCGGAGCGCAACATCCCCGCTTGTGCCGGTTGCCACAGTCCCAATGGCGCGGGCATGCCCTCGCAGTTCCCGCGTTTAAGCGGTCAGCACGCCGAGTACACCGCTACCCAACTGCGGAACTTCCGTAGCGGTGTGCGCAATAACAACGCGGCAATGACCGGTGTAGCCGCACGCATGAATGACAAAGAAATAGCGGCAGTCTCTGACTACATTGCGGGTCTTCGCTAGGTCTGCTGAGAAGCCCTAGGCTTCTGAACGGTTTATACTTAAATATAAGCAATAAACCATATTTAGCGTCAAAATAGCAGGAACCTTTAGTGGTTCCGACCATCACATAAGGCGGGCCTTCACATGAAGCCCGCTTTTTTGTTTGATCGCGCACGTAGTCCCTTGTTGATCGCCTGTAAAAGTACCCTTTCATGACTGTTTCCACGCAAGGTATCGAGATAAAAACCCGTCGCGCATGGGTGCGCCAGGCCATGGAGTTACTGTCCTCCATGCGGTTCGCGATCTCGCTACTCAGCATTATTTCGATTGCGTCTGTTATCGGGACCGTACTCAAGCAAAACGAGCCGATCAATAACTACGTCAACCAGTTTGGGCCTTTTTGGTCTGAGCTGTTTGTGACCTTCTCTTTGCACACCATATACAGCGCGTGGTGGTTCCTACTCATTTTGGCGTTCTTGGTGCTCAGCACCAGCTTGTGCATTGCGCGTCACGCCCCAAAAATACTGGTGGATTGGCGCGTATTCAAAGAAGGAATGCGCTCACAAAGCCTGAAAGCATTTGGCAACCGCGCCAGTGGCGCATTGTCCGAGCCCACGTTGGAGGCGGCGGCGCGTGTGAGCCGTCAATTGCGTGCGGGTGGTTGGCGCGTTAAGACGCAAACGCGTGAGACCCCACATGGCCAAGGGGTGATGGTGGCGGCGAAAGCGGGTGCCGTCAACAAGGTGGGTTACTTGGCGGCCCACAGCGCCATCGTGTTGATTTGCATCGGCGCATTATTTGATGGCGACATGGTGGTTCGCGCGCAAATGTGGCTTGGTGATAAGACCGTTTTTAAGGGCGGTGGCCTCATCGCCGATGTCCCGGCAGAGAATCGCTTATCTCTAAATAACCCCACCTTTCGCGGCAACATGCTGGTGCCCGAAGGCGCGCAAGCCAGTACCGTTATTTTGAGTCAGCCGGATGGGGTGGTATTGCAAGACTTGCCCTTCTCCATCGAGCTGACAAAGTTTGTCGTTGAGTACTACGACACCGGTATGCCGAAGCTGTTTGCCAGCGATATCGTTATTCACGACAAAGAGACGGGTGCCCAGTTTGCGGAGCGGGTAGAGGTCAACCATCCTGTGAGTTACCGGGGTGTGCAAATCTACCAATCCAGTTTTGACGATGGTGGCTCAACCGTCTTTGCCAACGCCCTGCCTATGGGCGCGTTGACCAAGCCTTTCAAGATTGAGGGCGTGATTGGCTCCAGTGTGCCGTTGGTTCGCGATAACGAGCAGTTGACCGTTGAGTTTACGGGCCTGCGCGTGATTAACGTGGAGAACATGGCGGGCGCAAAGATGGGGCCCGATGACGGCGGCAGCGCCACCGATGTGCGCGCTGTTGATTTGGGTGCGCGATTAAAAGACCACCTAGGGTCAGGTGCCAAGTCCACGCGTGAAGAAGAGTTGCTGAACGTTGGCCCCAGCTTTAGTTATAAATTGCGCGATGCATCTGGACAAGCGATCGAGTTCAACAACTACATGTTGCCTGTGGGGTTGGGTGCGCAGCGTGCCTACTTAATGGGGGTCCGTAACACGCCTGCAGAGCCGTTTCGCTACCTACGAATTCCAGTGGATGAGACCGACAGCATCAATGGTTTTATTGCCTTGCGTTCGGCATTGGCGGATCCCAGCATGCGGGAAAAGGCCGTCGATCGTTACATGGTGGAGGCGGCGCGCGGACGTACCGCCGCTGAACGTGAAAACTTACGTACCTCAGCGACCCGTATTCTGGGCCTGTTCGCGGGGGCGGACCCTTGGTTGGATGCCGCTCCATCGCCGGGCACGGGCTTGAACGAGCGGCCTTTGCGCTTAGGTGGCCTTTCAGCGATGTCGTACTTCTTAGAGCAAGTGGTACCAGAGAACGACCGTGAGCGGACCAGTGACGCGATGGTTACGTTGCTAAACGCGCTTATCTTTGACTTGATTCAAGAAAGCCGCGATGCGGCTGGGCTGGCACCATTGCCACGCGATGAGACAGCGCAGGCTTTCTTAAGCCAGGCTGTACTGGCTCTGAGCGATTCTTTCTTTTATCCCGCGCCCATGACCTTTGCTATGGATAACTTCGAGCATGTACAGGCCAGTGTTTTCCAATTAGCGCGCGCACCGGGTAAGACCGTGGTGTACTTGGGCTGCTTGTTCTTGATTATTGGTATCTTCGCCATGCTCTATGTCCGTGATCGACGGGTATGGGTTTGGTTGTCTCCCAGGGCAGATGGTGGCACCGAGGCCGAGATGGCCTTGTCGACCAATCGTCGGACCTTGGACGGTGACCGTGAATTTGAGCAACTTTCTAATCGACTGTTACAGGTAAAACCATGACTGCAGCCACCACGACCAGCCTCCCAACCAGCGGGGGGGGCATGCCCCCAGAGGATGATGAGCCCCAGGGCTACTTTGCCAAGTTGAGCCGATTCGATTGGTTCTTCGCCGTCTTGTTGTTGCTGGGAACGGCATCGGCATTCGGTTTGTATCACCAAGCGATGGATGGCTACGAAAAAAGCATTTTGATTGGCGTAGCGCCTGCGGCGATTGCGCTCGGGTGGTTTTGGCGCCCATTGGCCAAGCTCATGATTGGCACAGCCGCGATCGCATTATTCGCGATTTGGCTTTATCAGGGACCTGCGGGCGCTGACCTAGCCCGTGCGGAGACGGCCTTTCTTTTGAAGTATTTCCTCTCCAGCCAGTCTGCTGTTTTGTGGATGTGCGTCCTGATCTTTATGAGCACGGCCTTTTATTGGTTCGGTATGTTCATGCAGAAACACAGCGATGCGATGGAGACTATTGGTTCACGTATGGCGTGGGTCGCGGTGGTGCTGGCGGTGGTAGGGACGCTGGTCCGGTGGTATGAGGGGCACCAGATGGGCCCGGACATTGGTCATATTCCTGTGAGTAATCTTTATGAGGTGTTCATCCTGTTCACCTGGATGACGACGACCTTTTACCTGTACTACGAGTCCCACTACAAGACCCGCGCGTTGGGCGCCTTTGTGATGTTGGTGGTGAGTGCTGCCGTGGCGTTCTTGGTTTGGTATACCGTGGTTCGAGAGGCTCAGGCGATTCAACCGTTGGTGCCTGCCTTACAGAGTTGGTGGATGAAGGTGCATGTTCCTGCTAACTTTATTGGCTACGGCACGTTTGCNATTGCCGCGATGGTGGCGTTTGCCTATCTGATCAAGCAGCAAGCCAATGAGACCCATTNGCTCAAGTTGGCGCCGCTGTGGATATTGGGTGTCGTTTTGTGTTTTGAGCCTATTGTTTTTAGGGTGTCAACGCAGGATGGTGGAACGGGCTATTGGGTGGTTTACACCGGTGTTTCCGCGCTGATGGTCGCGGGTATTTTGTTTGGACGTAAACGCATCGCCGCACGCCTCCCCAGCCTAGAAGTGTTGGACGACGTCATGTACAAGGCGATTGCGGTTGGTTTTGCCTTCTTCACGATCGCGACTGTTTTGGGCGCCCTTGTGGGCGGCAGAAGCGTGGGGCGGCTACTGGAGCTGGGATCCGAAAGAGACGTGGGCCCTGATCGTATGGCTCAATTACGCCGCGTGGTTGCATATGCGCATGATGAAGGGCCTACGTGGGACGGTGGCCTCTTGGTGGGCATTGGTGGGTCTCGCAATCACCACATTTGCGTTTTTAGGCGTCAACATGTTTTTGTCGGGACTGCACAGTTACGGCGAATTATGATGTAATAATTAGAACTATAGGACTATTACCGCTGTTTATTTGGGTATAGTTACCTATAGTTGCAACAAAGGGTGCCGCACCGGCATGCTTGTTCGCACGTTTGACAAAAACTGAATGAACAGGATATCTCCATGTCAAGAGACCTTCTAAACATCACCCCTGAATCTGTCTGGCTTCAGCGGCGCAAATGGCTTCAATGGGCTGGGGCCGCATCCGCGTCGGGGCTGGTTATGGGGCCTGGTGCTTTGGCGCAAACCCGTACACCGCAGGTCCAGCCGATTGTGGCGATGCCATCCGTGCCAAGCGCGCTTGCCGGTGCGCAGGCAAGCGACAAGGTGACGCCGTGGAAAGATGCGACCACCTACAACAATTTTTATGAGTTCGGGACCAGCAAGGAAGACCCGTACGAGAAAGCCCATGGATTGATCACCGAGCCTTGGCAGCTCCGTGTGGAGGGTTTGGTCAATAAACCCATGACCTTCGACATCGATGATCTGCGCACCTTTGCGCCCATTGAGGAGCGTATCTATCGACTGCGCTGTGTTGAAGGCTGGTCTATGGTCATCCCATGGTTGGGTTACTCATTGTCTAAGTTACTCGCGGCTGTGGAGCCACAAGGCAGCGCGAAATATGTCGCGTTTATCAGCAAGGCTGATCCGAACGTGATGCCAGGCTTGGGGTACGCTGGCTTGGATTGGCCTTACACCGAGGGACTGCGTTTGGATGAAGCCATGAATCCACTCACGCTTTTGACGCTGGGCATGTACGGTAAAACCTTGCCAAATCAAAGTGGCGCTCCCGTTCGCATCGTCGTGCCGTGGAAATACGGATTTAAGAGCGCTAAATCAATTGTGACCATTCGCTTGACTGAGAAGCAGCCGCCAACCGCTTGGAATGCGACTGCGCCGCAAGAGTATGGCTTCTACTCCAACGTGAACCCCGATGTGAACCACCCGCGCTGGAGTCAAGCAACCGAGCGCCGTCTGGGCGAGGGCGGTCTGTTCGCGAAACGTTTGAAGACGAAGTTGTTCAACGGCTATGAGGATGAGGTCGGTCAGTTGTACGCAGGTATGGACCTGCGCCGCTACTTCTAAGGGATGGCGACTGTCTCTTGGCGGACGCGCTTCCCGCGAGGGCTTAAGCCCGCCGTTTTCCTGCTCGCGTGTACACCGTTTGCCTATCTAGTCTGGGCAGTCTTTGCTAATGCCTTGGGGGCGAATCCCGCGGAAGCGCTGATTCGCTCGGCAGGCGATTGGGCGCTCCGGTTTCTGTGTCTAGTGCTCTTGGTCACGCCTTTGCGCCAATGGACGGGTGTCAGTGCGCTACTGAGTTTGCGCCGGATGCTGGGACTGTTCGTGTATTTCTACGTGCTGGTTCACTTGCTCAGCTACGCGTGGCTAGATATGTCGTGGTTGTTCGGGGATATCGTGCTCGACGTCATCAAACGCCCGTTCATCGCCGTTGGGATGGTGGCGTTTGCGCTACTGACCGCGCTGGCAATTACCTCGCCACACGCGGTGGTGAGGCGTTTGGGCGCCAGACGCTGGAAACGGCTGCATCAGGCCGTATACGTGGTGGCTTGCTTGGCGGTGCTCCACTTCTTCTGGATGCGCAGTGGCAAGCAAGATTTTGCCGAGGTATGGGTTTACGGCGGCATACTCGCCGTGCTGCTAGGGGTTCGTTTGCGTACCTTTCTAAAGCGCCCCCGACCTGCAAAATAATTTACAGCAAGCGCTCATTGGCCCATTGGTCTTCGGTTCGGTCTCGTTCTCGAATGATGTGTGGCTCGGTACCGTCGACCAAGATTTCCATCGGGCGATTGCGTGAGTTGTAGTTGCTGCCCATGCTCATGCTGTAGGCGCCTGTCGATAACACCGCCAAGATATCACCCGCTTGCACAGCCAGGCTGCGGTCACGCCCTAGCCAGTCGCCGCTTTCGCAGATCGGTCCAACCACGTCCACCATCTGCGCTGGGGTGTCGCCCGTTGTATCGACGGGCACGATGCCATGGTAGGCATCGTATAAGGTCGGCCTTGGCAGGTCATTCATAGCGGCATCGACGATGCAAAAATTCTTGTCCTCACCGGGCTTCATGTAAAGCACCTCGGTCAAACAAACGCCCGCATTACCGACCAAGCTGCGCCCCGGTTCTATGAGTATCTTGCGGTTGCCGTAACCGCGTGCGTCTAGTTTTTCAAACAATTTGATCCAGAGAACATCGGCGCTTGGTGGTGTGTCGCCTGCATAGTCAATACCCAAGCCACCGCCAAAATCAAGGTGCTCTAAGGCGATACCATTCGCCTCAATCGCATCGACTAAATCCAGCATTCGATCTGCGGCGTCTAGGTAAGGGGATGCGTCAACGATTTGCGACCCAATATGACAGTCGATGCCAACGACTCTAAGCCCCGGGCATTGAGCGGCGTAGGCGTAGGCCTGCACCACTTCCTTGTGTGCGATGCCGAATTTATTACCTTTGAGCCCAGTGGAAATGTAAGGATGGGTCTTTGCATCGACATCGGGGTTAACACGCAAACTGATGGGCGCTCGCTCACCGAAGTCCAAAGCGACCTCATTTAAGACGTCGAGTTCCGCTAGGCTCTCCACGTTGAAGCAGCCTATGCCTGCGCCGAGTGCCGCCCACATTTCTTCGCGTGTTTTACCCACGCCGGAAAAAATAATTTTTTTCGCATCTGCTCCAGCGGCTAATGCCCTTGCCAATTCACCACCCGAGACGATATCGAAGCCGCAGCCCGCTTTAGCGAATAACTGCAACACAGCGAGCGAAGAGTTTGCCTTCATGGCGTAACAAATCTGCGACTGTCTTCCCTTAAAACCGGTTTCGTAAGCCGCTAGCGCGTCCAGCATGGCGGCTTTAGAGTACACAAACAAGGGCGTGCCATGTGTCGAAGCCAGTTGCTTGAGGTCGACCTCCTCCAGAGTGAGTTGTTGCACACGATATTGCAGGTGTGTACCACGGGGGAGATTTGGGGTAGTCATTTTTACGTTGGCCTGTGGGCCAGTCCTAAGGTTACGCGAGGTCGCGGGTAGCGCTGGCTAACGGGGTGATGCTGGGCGTGTTCATTTGAGCAGTCGGCGACCGTAAGTCGCCTTTTTGACCACAAGCAACCAGCATGGCAGCGCCAGTGACAACCAGGAGACGGACGAGTAAGGAGGTGGTGCGCATGAGGGTAGGCGTTAAAAAGTTAGTTGAGTAAAACCACGGGAGGAAAGGGGCGAGACTTAAAAATTACAATAACGGAAATCCTAGGAGATCATTGTAATGACCGATGCTGACTATCTAAACGCCGCCGAAAAAGCGCTGAGCGCGCTTGAGCTGGCATGTGACCGAATAAATGATGATACCGATGCGGACATCGATAACCAGCGCGTCGGGGGCATGATCACGATCTCGTTTGCGAACAATAGCCAATTGATCGTTAATTTACAAAAGCCACTGCATGAAATTTGGCTGGCGGCCAAGGCGGGTGGCTTCCATTACAAACTAGTGGACGGTCAATGGCGAGATACCAAACAAGGCAGTGAGTTCTTTGCAGACGTCTCTCAGTACGCAACCCAACAATCGGGTGTTCCCCTGCATTTCACAGCCCAGGGTTAATTTCGGAACAGATTCAAAATGTTGCTGCGTTCGTTTGCACGTGGAGAGTCAACCTCATCGCCGCGCTTCTCGGCCCCCCCGCCTTCAATGCCTTGATTCATTCCTAGGCTGCGTATGCTTCTCGTGGGTCCCATTTCGCTGTAATACCAGTCCCCACCCGATGAGAAAATGCCGTTTGGCACCAAGGGATTTTGGATAGGCACGCCGTCCAACGCGACGCGCATGTAATCAATCCAGATGGGGAGGCTTAAGCCGCCCCCAGTTTCTCGGCTTCCCAGCGGACGCGGGTTGTCGTAGCCGACCCAGACAGCGGCCGTGCGTGTCGGGTGAAAGCCAACATACCAAGCGTCTTGCGAGTCATTGGTGGTGCCCGTCTTTCCAAATAGATCGGTGCGCTTCAGTTCTCTTTGTGAGCGCGCGCCCGTTCCTGAACGAGCGACTTCGTTCAGCAAGTCACTGATGATGAAGGCGTTGCGGGGAGACACGACCCGGCTGTCATCTGCCAAAACGACCTCTGGTGCCTGATAAACCACTTCGCCTTGCTGATCTTTGATTGACGTGATCAGGCGGGGTGGCAGCAAGTGGCCCCCGTTGGCGAAAACGCTATAACCGACGGCCATTTGCATGGGGTTGACGCTGCCTGCGCCAAGCGCCATCGTGAGATAGGGGGGGTGCTTGCTGGCATCGAAGCCAAACCGGGTAATCCATTTTTGGGCGCTAATGGTGCCGACCACCTGTAGCACGCGAATGGAGACCATGTTTTTCGACAAAGCGATCGCACGCCGAATGGTTAGTGCACCGTCAAATTTTTCATCGTAGTTTTGTGGTTCCCATGGCTCACCACCCGTTTCTGCCGCGGTGAAGAACAGCGGTGCATCATTAACGATGGTACTTGGCGTGATCCCTTTTTCGATAGCGGCGGAATAAATGAACGGTTTAAAGCTTGATCCTGGTTGGCGCAATGATTGCGTGACATGGTTGAATTTGCTCTTACTAAAATCGAATCCACCGACCAAGGTTTTGATATCTCCGGTGCGGGGATCCAAGCTAACGAGTCCGCCCTCGACTTCAGGTGTTTGGGTGATTGACCAATTTTCCCCATCACTGTCTTGCACAATACGGACGACGGATCCCCGGCGAATTTTTATTTTGGGTTGCGCCTTGGCTTGTAAACCTGACTGAACAGGCCTGAGGCCGTTACCTTTGATTGTGATTTCTTCGCCGTCCGCGCGGATCACCGTCACGCTTTTACTACTTGCCTTTAAAACCACTGCGGCCAACAAGTTGCCGTTGTCTGCCACTTCGCTTAATGCGTCATCTATGGCATCGGTTCGCTCTTCGGCATCTTTGGGTAAGTCAATATACTGTTCAGGACCGCGGTATTGCTGGCGTGACTCGTAGTCGATTAAGCCCCGGCGGAGCGCTTGATAGCCCGCGATTTGCTCTTTCGACTGAATGGTTGTAAACACATTCAAACCGCGCGTATATGCCGCAACCCCATACTGATCCACGACGGCTTGTCGCACCATTTCAGCTGCAAACTCAGCATGAACAGAGGTTCTTTTAACGGAGCCCTTGATACCCAAAGGCGCTGATTTGGCGTTGCTCGCCTCTGTCGCTGTAATGAACCCCAGTGCCTCCATGCGATTGAGTACGTAATGTTGACGCAGTTTCGCGCGCTTTGGGTTGCGCACGGGGTTGTAGGCGGAGGGTGCTTTAGGTAGGCCGGCTAGCATGGCTGCTTCGGCCAGTGAAATGTCGCGTAGCGGTTTATTGAAGTAGGTTTGTGATGCGGCACCAAAGCCATAGGCGCGTCGACCGAGGTAAATTTGGTTGATGTAAATTTGCAAAATCTGTTCTTTTGAGAGTTCGTACTCCAGCTTGAACGTCATCAAAACTTCATAAATTTTTCGCGTGTAGGTCTTTTCTGCGGTCAGATAGACGTTGCGTGCTACCTGCATGCTGATGGTGGATGCGCCTTGACTTTTCGAACGCCCTAGGTTGGCTAAAACGGCACGCACCATACCCTTGTAGTCCACCCCGTTGTGTTGGAAAAAATTAGCATCTTCAGCCGCCAAAATGGCGTTGGTCAAGACGGGGGGTACCTCATTAAAAGGTATGTATTGCCGCCTCTCCTCGCCAAACTCAGCCATCAGGACCTTGTCCGCTGAGTACACCCTCAAGGGTAATTTAGGCCGGTAGTTGGCGAGTTCGCCGACGCTGGGCAGGTTTGGGAAAGCAACCGCTAGAACAAAGGCGATACCCAAGGCTGCGGCCACTCCCCCGGCGGCGGCCAGACCAAACAGCCACGCCAGGCCTTTAAAGAGAATGCCAAACGCCGTCCCCTCAGCAGCAACGCCTGAACGCTTGCCGCCGGCGGGCGTGCCTTTGTAAGGCTTCTTAGGGTTGTCTGGGCCAGTGTTTTTGGACATGTGTGGTTTCACAGTTCGATTGACCATTATAGAAACCAACCGGGCGCGTATCGTCGTTATTTTCCGCGTCTTCTGCGTATTCACCCCTAGGTGCGTGTTGCCATTGTGAGCGCCCGCTGCCCGCCCTAGGCTAAGGGTGTGTTTGGTTGTGTTGGTGAGGGGGTCGGCTATGTCAGATGGCGAACGCGCGGTGGCGGCATCCCCGCTTAT
>JGI20154J14316_10001645_pt1 | contig 19591 bp, 18 predicted proteins | sample COG_04_FD_14316 | JGI IMG/M metagenome (IMG submission 14316)
AATCTCTAGAAATTTCTATATAATCAATTTTTTTATTAATTAATTTATTCCAAATTTGATAAATCTGTTGTAAACATAAATTTTCATTATTTTCATTATTTTTCTCTTCCATTATTTTTATAATCCAAAGAATATAGAAAATAATATATCTAACACAATGATGTTTCATATCAATTAACTCCTGATTTCCTTCTTCATCCAGTGAAAAATCTAAATAATCTGTAAAATTAATTATATTTTGAATAAAAATGTCAAAAATTTTACTTTGTTTTTGAGTATATAGTGATTCTAAATTTATTAATTTCGATATTTTTAAAAAAGGTGTAATATTATGTTTATCACCACTTTCTAATAAATATTTATACATACGCTGGTGTACATCATCATTATTACATTCTAATCTAATATAAAGTTTTTTTTTCATTCGTGTTAATGCTACATGTAACAATGAATCATAAATTAAATTATTAGATTCATTACTAAATTTTTTTAAACCATTTTCACTAAGACCAATTACAAAAACAACAGGTCTTCCATCACCCTTTGATGAATGTATAGAGACAATTCTTGTTGCATTGTCAGATTCAGTTAAATCGATAGAAACACCATTGTCAGATTTGTGAAAAATAGAATGTTTAATATATTTTGAATCATTATATTTTTTTTTCCAAAATTCCCTTATTTCTGAATTTAATGCATCGACTAAGTTATTCTTATTTGAAAAAGGAGTTACAATCAAAAAATCTTTTGGTTCATAATTATTAATATTAACCTCATTAATATAATGTCTCATTATATTTTGAATTTCATCATGTATTAAATTATCATCATCGTGTGAATAAACTGTATCACCTTTAAAAATGTTTAAACTATTTTCATTGTCAGTTTCACTAAATGAATGAACTTTTGGTAAATTATATTCTTCTTTATTAAATGGTACTATTGAATTAACAAAATTTACTAATTTTTTATCACTGAATCTTCTGCATATATTAGATGATTCATATTTAGTAACTTTAATAGTATCATTTGGTAATTCATTTTTATATAAGAATCTAAAAGAATTTTTCTTAATAGAAATACTTTGTAATAAATCTCCTACACCATAAAAGTCAACATACCTATCTCTTGTTATTTTAATTACTGCCTTAATATATTCTTCAGATAAATCTTGCATTTCATCTCCAATTAATAATAATTTTTTATTTAATGTAATTCCCCTTGCATAATTTACATAGCCACTTCTGCTACATTTTAATTCTTCGTCAATTATGGACTTTGCCATTGCTACAAATTTATCAACTGCTTTAATTTGTTGATTACCTAAAGAATATACAAATGAATCAAATGTTCCTATAATTATTTTTCTTTGAATTTTACTTTTTTTATTTTGAAAATTAATTATATATTTTTTACTTATTTTTTCATTATTTAAAATTTCAATATCATCTAAATCACCTCTTTCAATCTGAGCATTTATTTCATTGTTTATAACATGAACAGCAGAATGTTGTTTAGTCAAATAAACAAATGTTTTATAATGTATAAAATCATCATCTTGAATTAATTGAACTACGCCATATGTTTTACCATTTCCTGCTCCTTGTTGTTTTACATAAATATTTGTTTGAAGAATTTTTTCATCTTCAAATATAATCTTATTATTTTTTAATGAATTAATAAAAAAATCTTTAGATTTTGGTAATTGAACATCTATCATATTACTTTTTACAAATTGAGGATTAATTTTATAAATTTGATTCTTTATATCAATATATATTAAATTATAACTCAAAAAACTTTCATACTTCCAAGGGTCTGATTTAAATTCTAAAAATATTCTCTTACTATTTTTTAACTCGGTAACTTCTATACTATCAGACCCATCAATTACCCATAATATTTCTTTATTACATAAATTCCAATCATGAAATCTATTATTAACTTCTTCTTTTTCAATTGGAGTGTGTTGAAATTCTATAATTTGTTTTTCATTTAAATCAACATCTGCTCTTCTATGTTTTTTAATCATTTCAGGTTTACGATATGTCTTCTCTTTATTATTTTTAAAAGAATTTTCCCAGCTACTATGCCAATCTGTCATTAGATTAGATTTTTTATTATTTAATAACATAATTTAGTTTTATTATATAAACTGAACTTTACTTTAATTACTTTAATTATATAAACTGAACTTTACTTTAATTACTTTAATAAAATAATATTTAAATTATCTCCGAGAAATCATATAATAAGTTATAGCGATTCTTATCCCAAATATAAAACTAATAATATAAAAATTAACATTTTAACTTTTTGATATATCGATATTTAGATATATCAAAAAGATTGAATTATTATGAATATTTATTTTGTAAACTTTCTAATAATTCTGGATATTTAATTCCTTTACCTCTTATTTCTTTGAAAATATTCATTGCAGTTTCTAAATTAATACCTTTACTACATAAATATGAAATAAATATATATCCAGTTCTATTGAAACCATAATGACAATGAATTAATATATAATTTTCATTTTTATAATTTTTGATAATTGTATTAATTTTATTAATACAATCTTGTGAAGGTATTTTTTTTTTTTCACATATAAATTTATGATATATAATTTCTGGAGGAATATCGTAAAAGTCATGATCTGTATATAGATCTATAATTATATCAATTTTATATTCTTTGATAATATGAGATAAATCATAGTTAGTATTTTTTTTTGGAATTTTAGATAAAATTAAATTTTCATATTTAGAATAATTTAGAATAGAATTCCATTTATATTCTTTATCCATAATTTAATATAAATATATAGAATATCATTGTAGAATATATTTAGTCTCCAATATAAATGATATTTCAATATTATATAATAAATAAAATAATGTTTTTAATCAAATTGCATTTCATCATAATGAAAATTACCTGTAAATACTAAATCACCTGTTTCTGTATATAATGTTCCTTGACCATGTTTTTCACCTAACTTCCATATTCCAACGTATTCTATATTACCAGAACCGTCATAGTATGATGTACCATTACCATTGCGTTTACTATTATGATATTCTCCTTCATATTCTTTAACATCATTTGGACGGAATTGTGTACCATTACCATGAAATTTACCATCTTTAAATTCGCCTTCATAACATAAAGAATTGGAGTCATTATCAAAATATAATTTACCGTGTTCATTATAAAGATGATTTTGGTTGCATGATCCTTCATATTTTTTTTTATTATCACAGAAATAAGATACAATATTTATTGAAATATCATTTTTGTATTCAATTTGTTGATGTATTTTATTATCACGAAATATTGTTGTTGTTCCATTTTTATAATTATTTTTATAAGTTTTTGTTACTTCAATTTCGTTATTATCAGAATAAAATGTGGTTATACCTTCTTTTGATCCGTTATTATAATTATTAATTATTTTAGGTTTACCATTTTTTTGGTATTCAATTTGTTCACCATGTAATTCATTATTGTCATTCATTTTTATAATATTAGATAACCCTTTTTCATGTGAAGATTTAATATCAAAATTATAAACTATACCAGATCCAAAATATATATTATAATCAATTGTTTTATTATCACAAACTACAAAATATTTACTAATACGCTGAATATCTATAATTTTATTTTGTAATATTAAATCCCCAGAAAATAAAATTCCTCCAGTTGGTTTATAAATTGTAGTTACACCAAAAAAATAATTTTCATTATTTTTTTTTTCAATAGTTGCAACTCCAAGTTTAATTCCATTCGTCCAATAAAATGTGCCTTTAAATGGCATATTATCTATAAACTCTCCTTCAAAACATATTAAGTTATTATTATATAATTTACCATTTTTAAAAGACCCATCATCATAAAATTCACCTTCAAATATGATCAAACCAGAATTATTAAAATAGGTGCCTTTACCATGTCTATTTGTACCATTATATTCTCCTTTATATTTTAAAAATCCATTTTGATAATATTCTGTAATATGTTTTGTGTCAATAGGTTTTCCTAAATCCCAAAAACCATTAATTTTAATTTCTCCATTATGATTATATAAAGAACCTTCTCCATGTTTTAGATCATTATAAAAATTACCTTCATAATATTCATTATTCAGATATTTTTCGAAACCTTTACCATTTTTTTTATTATTTAGATATTCACCTTTATAATATATCATAAAATTTTTTATACTTTGCAAACTAGAATAATCCATAGATCCTGTATATGTTATAATTCCTTCACCAGATAATTCATTATTCTTAAAATATCCATGATACGAATAATTATTATTCCATAATTTTCCATATCCATGCATATTATTATCTTTATTTACTTCACCCTGATACATATAATTTCGATCATTTGATATAAATTCTAGAGTTATTAAATGATCTTGTTTATAAATAATATTTATGTTATTTATATCACCAGTTAACATTTTGTATTATATGATATTATAATTATATGATATTATTACATAATAATTATATTTTTCACTTTTTATATATAAAGAAAATTCTTGCAGAACAAGCAAGAATTTTACTCTTATGACGTGAATAAAAAAAATTATGTAATTGAACAACATAATTGAATATCATAGTTATATTTATAATTAATTGTTATATCGTCACAAACTAAACTATAACAATTAGTTATAGTATCAGATTTATTTGTATTTATTAAATTTCCTTTAAATAATATATCTCCAGTTGGTTTATAAATAGTAGTTTTACCTATTAAATATTTTTCATTATTTATTATTTCAACACTTGCAATACCAAACTTAATTGCATTATTCCAATAAAATGTACCTTTGAAAGGTATATTATCTATAAACTCACCTTCAAAACATATTAAATTATTATTATATAATTTTCCATTTGTAAAATTCCCATTATAAAACTCACCTTCAAATATAATCATACCATTAATATTACAATAAGTGCCTTTACCATGCATACTTGTACCATTATAATCTCCTTTATATTTTAAAACCCCGTTTTGATAATATTGTGTAATATGTTTTGTATCAATCTTTTTTCCTAAATCCCAGTATCCCTTGATTTTAACTTGACCATTATGATTATATAAAGAACCTTCTCCGTGTTTTAAATTATTAAAAAAATCACCTTGATAATATTCATTATTAAGATATTTTTCAATACCCTTACCATGTTTCTTATTATTTAGAAAAAATCCTTTATAATATATCACAAAATATTTAATATCTGATATATTATTATAAGATCCAGTATATGTTAAAATACCTTCATCAGATAATGTATTATTCTTGAAATATCCATGATATGAATAATTATTGGTCCATAACTTTCCATATCCATGCATTTCATTATCTTTATTTACTGTACCTTGATATATATAGTTTGTATCATTTAATTTAAAAGTTTGAGTTATAAACCCATTTTGTTTATAATTAATATTCACGTCATTAATATTAATATTTAACATCATATTATAACAATATTATAATACGATGTTATTATAATTTTTTATAATAACATATTTAATATAATAATAATATATTTCATTTTTTACACCTTTACAAATTCAAAGTCATACCAGTAATATTTGTTTAATATTTATTATATATCAATTACATTTGAAGTATTCAAATATTTATTAATTAAATTTATTTTAGGTTTATTTGTTTTAGGTGTTTTAGACATTTTAGATGTTTTAGATGTTTTATTTATTTTTAATATTTTAGTAAGTTCATTTGGTTTTTCATTTGTTTTTTCATTTGTTTTTTCATTTGTTTTTTCATTTGTTTTTTGACTAATTATTTTAGAAACTTTTGTATTTGATGAAACCATATTTTTTTTAAAAATATAATATTTATGTAATTTACTAACCTCTAAACCTGCTTTATTTATTTCATCTTCTAAATTATAATATTCGGCGATTTTCATAAAAAAGTTTTTACTTTTATAGTTTTCCTCTTTAGGTGCAACATTCTCGAAAAAATATTTTTTTTGGTCATATATTGTATCAAACATTTGAGCTTCTATTAATGACATATTGCATTTATCTCGTAATGAATCAACTAAAAATTTTTGAGATACTATATATTCAGTATCATAATGTCCTTCTTCTTTAAATAGGGATATATATGCATTATAGGATAATCCAGTTTTATTAATATTAATATTTTTATCTTTAAAATTATAATTACTTTTATATTCAAAAAATTGTTTTTTTTTACCTTCATCTGTATATAAAGATTCAATTATTCCATTATTTTCATTGAATTTTTTATTTAATAACTCTCCATCAAATGTTGTTATTAATAAATAACCTTCTTCTTCTAAATAATTATTAATATTATTACAAAAATTATTCCAAGTTTCATCATCTTTTAATAAAAAATGAATCATCATCTGACAATTAAATACATCGAATTTATTATTAGTTAAATTATCTAAATCTGATCCAAATGTTTTATTAACTAAAGTTTTATTATGGTCAGACATTTTTCCTATAACTTTACTCTGACTTTCAAAATTAAATTCAGTACCTGCGTCTGCTACAAAAAAATCCATTTTTGGAAATTGAGGAAATTTTGTTCTAAAATTATTATATCTACTAATTGCTCCATCAGTGGAAGAATTAATACCATGAGCATCTGGATCAATTCCAACATATTTCCCAATTTTAGCACTAAAAAATTTCAAAATATCTCCTCCTTTACCGACACCAACATCTAAAATAGACATTTTTTTCAAATTATTATTTATAATTTTTGGTGAACAATATGCATAAATAATATTACTCTTGATATAATTATGAAAGTTTCTGAATGCTTCTGCAACTTTACTAGTTTTTTGATAATAAATATCTTGTTGTTTTTCAATTGCTACTGTAGTTGCATCAATTCTTTTCTTTATTTCGTGAATTTCTTTCTCATAAGATTCTTCATCTCCTAATTTTAATAAATCATTTATAGTTACATTTTCTTGCATAGAATTCCAAATCGAATTAGCCACGTCGATATTATTACCATATTTTTTCTTATGTCTTAAAACTGCCTCTGTTTTGTCATATCTTGTTCTAATAGGTACCCATCTGAAATTAGGTGATATATTTATATCATTATTATAATAAAATTCTACAACTGTATTATCTTGTAATAAATCACCTTCTATATCTCGTACTACTCCATTGGAATCACTTATTTTTGCAATATGCAAATTATCAAATTTTCTAAATAAAACAGGCGTTTCTATATTATTCATTATTTTACCAACATGAAGATTAATTATTTTATACGTACTTCCGTCGATACCGTCTTCGTTTGTATCATCAAACACGTTTAGATATTTACCAGTTTGTTTATCTTTTTCAAATCTAATGAAAAAATCTATTGAATTTTTATTTGGTGGTTTCCATTTATATATCCTGTGTTTTGTATCTTTTAATGATTTAGTATATATTTGATTTAATGGTGTGTAAATTAATCCATCTAGAATATAAGGTACATCTTTAGCATTTGATTTAGTATACATATTCCATATTATACTAGAATATTTGAAAATTTCACTATCTGAACCACCTAATACAAATATAAAGTATTTTTGACATACAAATGTTTCATTTTTTGTTTTTTTTAATAAATCCATTAATTTTGTTAAATAATTACTTATATCATTTTTATAATATTTTTCTATAAGTTTAAATTCAAATACTCCATTATACTTATTGTAATTAAAATCAAAATTAAAACATTTTTGAATTACATCATTTAATTTCTTATATCTTTCTTCTAATAATATTTCATCCTGTATATTATTACCTTGATAATATAAAATATCAAATGCTGCAAATATATATTTATTATATGTAGAATTATAAATATATTCTCCATCTAATATAGTATTATTATATTTACTTAATTGTTTATCAAATTCTATTCCAGAGTATTTTACTTCTAAATTTGTAGAAATAAGATAGAATTTATTATTTGTTATAATTCCTAAATATCTATCTCCATCTGCTTTATCAGTTACTGCATATTTATTCGGTAAATTATCAACTATATGTACAACTTCTAAAGATTTTGTTTGATTACCATATAAATATTTGGAATTTATCTTACTATCCTGTAATAATAATTTATTATAAACACTTAGCACATTTATTTTATCTTCATTTGAAATAATAATATTAGTTTGATCTATTATTTTTTTTACAAAATTAATATAATTTAATAAAGTTTCCATATATTTTTTTTCTTTAGCTGCTGTTAAAGTTTTTTTTTTATTAAAATCTATTTCTAATTCAAAATTTGGTATCATTATTTGGATATTATTTACATTATTACCTTGTCTAACAGATGTTAAATCTATTCTAATTTCTACATCTGAATTATTTTCAATAATAATTGAAAAACGTGATTTCATTCTCAACATTATTGCTATCTTCGTTACATTATCTAAATTTATTAATTCACTTAATTCTTTTTTTGTAACTTTTAGTTCCTTTGATAATCTTACTCTTATATCATGTTTTTCTAAATTATATATATTATCGTAATCTTTTTTCTTATTAATTATTGACAGATCGTCACTATTGTCACTTAAAATTTTAGATACTAATATTGAAAATATTATATGATTTTCTCTCTCATGTAATGTAGCCATTAAACTATTAATTTTATCGACCCCATTTATTGATATTCGATAATTATGTAAATTTATATTATCATAATTATATGATAAATCTAACATCTCGTTGTGTTCTATTTTAAATTTTTTCTCATCTGCAAATAATTTTAAATACTTTAAAATATCTAAAAATTGTTTCATATTTAAACTATTAGATTTAGTCTTGGTGTATCCCCCAAACATAATCTCAAATTCATCTTCCGGTGCAAGATTCTTAAATATTTTAGTAAATTTATCTAGTTCATCTTTATTAAAAATAAGGTTTGACATTATCTATAAATATATATATATATTTTTATATAGTTTAATCTTTATTATTCAATATTTTATCATTTTAGAAATTATTGATTTATAGTTATTGATAAAATAAAAAAAAAAACTTACTCATGAAAATGATTTTGAGTTTATATTTGGTGGATACACCAAGACTGAATATAATAGTTTAAATATGAAACAATTTATATCTAAAAGGTCTAATATTTTTAAATTTAATAAATAAAATTACTAGTAAGATCTTACTAATATTTTTAAATTTAATAAATAAAATTACTAGTAAGATCTACGTTATTGCAGTCCTTCTGATATTTTTTGACATATAATTTATAATTTCTAATATATAAATTATAAATTATATATTAGAAATTCATCAATATAATTTGTATGTTGTATATTAGGAATTAGTATGTCATCAATATTATCAATATTATCATTTATTAATTTATTTTGTATATTTTTATAAATTATTTTTTCTAAATAATTTATATAATTTCTTCTTCTTATTCTTGATCTCATAGCAGATGACCGATTTCGTTCTTTTGATGTAAAACCATGTGATTTTACTCTTTCGTATGATTTTTTTTTCCAACCTTGTGCTTTTTTTCCAAATATTAAATAATATTGATATTCTAAATCATCTATTTTTTTGTATAATTTTTCTCGTGATTTTTTTGCGGATATCCTCTTATCCTGTGCTCTATCCATTTTATACCATTAATTAACATGAAGTAATATTATAATATTTAATCATCTATAATTTTCAATTTTATCAGTAGTGTAGTTTAGTGTAACAGAGATCGGATAGGCGTAAATATGTCATAAATACTACAATAATGTCTGCATTTGTAATTATATATTATCTTTACGTTGTCCAAAATTTTAATCTAGATTGTCAAGAACATCTGCCATTTTATCTTTGTTGTTAGTATAGTCGTACTCGTCACAGTATTTTGTACCAAAAATAGTTCCTACATATTAATTTTGTGAATTTGTCTACTATTCCTGTTAAGTCTGCTGGATTCAATTGCTTACATTTCTTAAGCTCATTCAGGGGTTTATGACATATTTTCGCCTATCCGATATCAGTTACACTGATCTACACTACTGATAAAATTGAAAATTATAGATGATTAAATATTATAATATTACTTCATGTTAATTAAAGAAAGGATAAAGTGTTTTAGTATTATTAAATACAATGAATCAAATACTTCATGACATTGATATGAACACCATGAGGAAGAGGATAGAAATTATTAAGAAAAATATGAATATAATGGACAATACACTTCACGAAAATGAAAAAACCATTGGAGTTGTTGAATCAATATATAATAAAGTTCTTTTGAAAGATCAACCTGTGGGATCAGCACTTAATGTAATTAAACATTCTAAAACTAAATAACTTGTTTGTCTTTCACTTTATATGTGTAAATGTTATCTCTGTTTCAATTACATTTTATCTAGTGATATCATTATTATATATTCCACAACGATAACATTAGTATGTCACACGATCTTTTTCTAAACCTAAGAATTTTATGTTGACAGTTTTAAACTCCTTGAGAACAAATGTCTTAAAGAATTTCTTATAAATCAATGTTTAAATTTCCTCTGGAATGTACTTCTTGATCTTTTTGTAACAACTTGATTGTACTGATACTTTATGTTTGCTGATTTAATGATTTTAATTTATATTAAATACATTAACATTAAGTAATATTTTAATATTTGATCATCTATAATTTTTATTTTTTTGAGTAATATAGATCAGTGTAACAGAGATCGGATAGGGGGAAATATATCATAAATACTACAATAATGTCTGCATTTGTAATTATATATTATCAGTATTATTGAGATCAGTTATTATATTATAATTTAATATATTATATTATAATAATTTTCTTATTTATTATAAATGGAAATAGATAAAACTATTTATATATCAAATATAAAAAAATTTAGTAAATTAGTTAGTATACTTGAATCTTTTTTTGAAAATAAAGATTATAACAAAGAAAATTTTCTTTATAACTTAAGAAACACAATAAAAAAAACAGTAAATCAAGATATGAATAATAAAAGACTAACTAATCTCTTAATTTCCTATCATAAATTTAATTCTTATTTTAATAAAATAAATAAATTAAAATATAAATTAGATAATGAATTATGTACATCATATAACCAAAATGGTGGTTTTTTCTTTAATAAATACGATAATAAATATATGAAATCCTTAAATACTATTGATTTCCTATTTGATATTATTAATTTAATACCTAATAAAATTATTTCAAAAAATAATAATAATGTTACTATGCCATATGGTATTACATCATTATTACTGAATTTATTTAGAAATGATTATGATTTTGCATTTTATTCATTTTTAGGAATTATTCCAGGTATAGGAGGAATACTTGGTTCTTCTCTTAAAGTAATACATCGCATTATTAGATTCATTATTAATAAAAATAAAATTGATAAAGTAGAAAAGTATTATAAACAAATTCAAGCTGCACGAAGAGTTCATGAATTTGTTAAAGATGAGAAGTATGAACAATTAAATAATCCATACATTGGTGATTTCGAAAATAATTATAATTATAAAGAAATTGAAGATTTATATCTTAAATAAGTATATATGGAACAAAATATAGATAAATACTCGCATAAATTATCAGAAAATAATAATATATGTTATGAAAAAGCAAGAAATATGATTGAAAAATCAGTACAGAAATTAGAAGATAAAAATTTACATACAAATAATATTGTAAAAAATGCATATGCATTTTCAAAAGAAAAAATACAAAAAATACAAAAACTACAAGAAGGGGGTGATGAAGAAATATATAAAAAGAAATATTTAAAATATAAAAATAAATATTTACAATTAAAAAATAATTTATAATCAAATCCTTGGTAATATATTATATATTATCCGTCCAGCTAAAATACCAGCTAAATGAATATAAAATGATTGAGATACACGAAATATATTTAATATAAGTAATTCAATCCAAATAATATTTTTAGAATGTATTAAAAATCCATATACATATAATGGTCGATCTAATATATTGAAATATAAGTACCTTAAAGATAAAATTATTGGAACAAATCCCATATAAGACGAATAATAAAACAATGGATATTCAAATAAATTCTTAAATATTAATGATAATATAACTGCAAGTATATTTATTAAACATAAACTTAATAATAAAATTTTTATATATGTTTTTGGTTTATATAATATCTCTAAAATATTACCAATATAATTAAATACCATCATTCCTAATAGAAAAGATAAAGGATCATTATGACTAAAATATGGTATAATAAAATTTAATGGTTCAGATAACTTCGATTTACTTGGATTAAATAATATATAATTTGATATTATATGATTTTCGGGTTTTAACCATAAAATAAAATTAATAAATATTAATACTTTAGTAATACTTATTTTCATTGTAATATAAAACGTTATTTCTTTTTATATCACTTATTTACTAAAAATTTAAATATAAAGGTTTCAACTGTTACTAATATTAAATATGGAAAATAAAAAATTATTGATTAATACTGATAAAAAATATATTTTTAATGATGAACTATTAGAAACATTTAAAATTCACTTTTATGCAACAATGCGATTTTCAAAAAGTGTATCTTTTTTATCAAAAGAAGTAATCTATAAAACAAATTATCGTAAATATTCTTTATAAATAAAATCCCTGACAGATAAAATTAATATTATATATCATCTAAACTTAAATTAGATGATACATATGATTTAAGTTTTTTTATTTATTCAAGTATTTTATTTTATTTTATAAGTTTAATAATAAATAAATGGTGCTCTTTGCATAATAATATTGAATATAATATAATTATAGAAATAAAAAAAAATAAAAAAAATAAAAAAAATATGTATGCAATACACTTGCCAGAATTTTCTGGATTAACTAAAGCTAGTTTAGTGTTAATTTTTAAAATAATTTTACATAATACAATGTTTATATTTTCACATATATGTTGTAATGGAGCTGGAGTTATGATAAAACATAAAAAATATAATTCATTTCATTTTATAATAACTTGAATGATTATAATAATATATTTCAAATATAAAAAATTTGAAATAATTAATAATTTATTTAATTTAATATTTATTAAATTAAATAAAATGAATTTTGTAAAAACGAAATTAATAAAATCATCAAAATATGGTGAATTATATTCTAACCTGGTACTAGAAAATTGTATACATGAATTTGATAATATTGAATCTATTTATAATAATGATATATTATGTGATGCAATATTTAATACTGTAATTTATGGTAATATAAATTCTAGATGTAGAAAAATGATGTCATTACATACTAGATTAAACACAATTAAAGATATTGAAAAACATCAAATAGCAAATGAAATTGAAAAATTTCAGAGAGTTCGTTTTTGTTTTCATTGGGTTATTTGTTTTTTTTTAAGTATAATATTATGTCAATATATTTATAAAATTGATTTATAAAATTGAATAGATAATAATTTAAGTATGGAATTCGAGACTTGGAAAAATAAAGTTGAAAATTATGTATATATAAAAATTAATATAAAATTAAAAGATTTACCTGATGAAGATTTTTGGGTAAATTGGTATGATAGTATGAGTTATAAAGAGATGGGAAATAAAATTATAAACAATTATTTTAATTTTGGTAATTTTATTATTGGATCAGTTACTGAAAATAACATTAAAAATTAATTTAAGTATATAAATGATTGTATAAAAAATTGAAGTATAAATTATTAATAATAATTGAGATTAATAATTAATAATATGACAACAATTGTATATACAAGAATTTCAAGTAAAAATCAATCTTTCTGTCATGGAGTTCATGTAAGTATTGAAAATCAATTACATAATTGTACAAACTATTGTTTAAAAAATAATTTAAATATAATTAATCATATTTCAGAAGTTGTTTCAGCAAAAAATATACAAAAACAAAAACAATTACTAAATTTACTAAATAATAATAATATTAATATTATTTTTTATAATATTTCTAGATTTTCAAGAAATACTAGTGATGGATTAAATTTTCTAAATGAATGTAAACAAAAAAAAATTAATCTACATTTTGTAGAAGAAAACTTGGCATATACTCATTATATGGATATGCATAGATTAAGGGTTGGATTATCACAATCAGAATTTGAGTCAAATACAATAAGTAATAGAATAACGAGTAATAACTCCATTTTAAGAAATAAAGGATGGAAATTTGGTGTACCTATTTTTGGTACACAAAGTGTTTTTCAAAATGGAGTTAGAAATTTTATTACTAATAAAGATGAAAATGAAATTATTAAGTTGATTATTTTAGCAAGAGAGGGTAAAACAAGTTGTAGAAATTTAAATAAACAATTAAAAATAATTCTACCAAATAATAAAGAACCAATTGAATATTATGATTATGAAAAAGATGAAGCAATTGAACATTTTGATATAGCTTATACATTAACATTTGGTGAAATAGCAAATTTATTAAATTCATATAATATTTCAATTCGAGGCAGTGAATGGAATGCAGATAAAGTAAACAGAGTTTATAATAAAAGTAAAAATATATCAAATATTAATTTTTCATTATTAAATATATAGCTCTTTGGTATGATTTTATTATTTTATTATTTAGTTTGAGTATATAATTGTATAAGTGGAGCAGGGTATTTTCGATAGATCCGATGGGCTATATATTTTATTATTAATTTTTTCTATTTCTAAATTATTATGATTAATTAATATATAATATTCCATTATCAGTGAATTATTATTATCTTTTTTTAGAGAGTATATTTTATCATTAATATATTTATTTTTAATTTGTAATTTCTTAATTTTTAATAAATATATATTAGTTTCAATCATATAATTTATCAATATAAATAAATAATTTATATTAATAAATTATTTGTTTATAATATTAAATATAAACAAATAATATTAAATATAAACAAATAATATTAAATATTTTATATGAAAGAGAATGATGATTATTATAAAATACTTGGTATTGATAAAAATGCTGATGAGAATCAAATTAAAAAGGCATATAGAAAACTAGCAATTAAATATCATCCAGATAAAAATCAAGGTAATAAAGCAGCAGAAGATAAATTTAAAACAATAAATGAAGCATATAACATTTTATCAGATAAAGAAAAAAGGTCAGAGTATAATCAATTTGGGAAAGGATATGGGAATATGTCACATGGACGCACAGATCATATTTTTAGACATTTTTTTAATGATCAAACTCCTTTTGATACAAGATGTAATAGCGGTGGACCAAATGTTAGATTTAATAGTAATATTTTTTTTACAAGATCATATAATAGACCATATAATGATTTAATAAATGGTTTAATAAAAAATGGTACAAATATAATTGTTCATGGGTTAAATCAAGAGAAATATAATAATAAAAGTGGATATATAAAAGGATATGATCCTAGAAAAGCTCGATATTTGGTAGAATTAGATAATAATAAAATTTTATTAAAAATTGATAATATTCAACAAATAGTAAAAGGTAGAATATATAATTTACAAAATAGTAGGTTTAATAATAAAATGGGTGAAATCGTAGGTTATATAAATGATAAGTATAAAGTAATTATTAATAATATACCAGTTGGTGTAAATAAAAATAATTTTATAATAGATAATGGTACATGTATACAAGTAGTGGATTTACAAAATAATATTGCATTAAATAAAAAAAGAGGAATAATAATAAATTTTGATATAAATTGTAATAAATATATTGTAGAAATAAATAGAGAAAAATATAAAATGAAACAAATTAATATTAAAATTTAATATATAATAATAATATGGAAACATTAAAATGTGTAATATTTCGAGATTTCAAAAAAGATAATAGTGTTAAGATACTAAATTTTTCTGATAGAAAAATTGCAGAGATATATTATAATATATGTTTGCGTAAAACTAATTTTTTACATGCGGATATTTTAGAAGAATGTATTAAATGGTGTGAAAAAAATAAATATAAATATATTGTTATTGAACGAGATTATTATAATTTGTATGAATAATATAAATAAATAGTGTGTATATTAGGGTATAAAAATTGATATTTAAATAATATTGAATCATTTTTTTTTATGTTTAAAATAGATAAAATGGATAAAATGGATAATTCAACAAGTAATGTGGATATGAGCCTGTATTCTCGACAAATTGCAGTGTTGGGGAAAACCGCAATGAATTCGCTAACAAACGCAAAAGTAATTATTTTAGGGTTTGATGGAACATGTCTTGAATTATGTAAAAATTTAATTTTAGCGGGAGTAGGTATAATAAATGTAGTAAGTTCTGTAACTATAAATGTTGAGGATTTATCAACAAATTATTATGCAAGTACCGATGACATTGGTAAAAATACAGCAGAAGTAGTAAAAAATAAATTATCTGAATTAAATCCTTATGTAATATTCAAAGTAAATGATATGGAAGTAGATATTAATTATGATGTTCATATTTTAATTAATGAAAGTTATGAAACTGCATTAAAATTAAATAAAAAAGTAAGAGAAAAAAAAAGTAAATTTATTTGGGTAAATACTTATGGTTTAATGGGAAATGTATTTTGTGATTTTGATAGATTTGTAAGTAAAGATATTGATGGTGAAAATATATCATCATCTATATTACAAAATATTACATCAGATGCTATTTTTACGACAACCGAGCCTCATCATTTATATACAAATGATATATTTTTATTAGAAGATGTAAAAGGTATAAATGATGTAAATAATAATGTATTTACTATAAGCAAAGTAATAGATGATAAAAGTTTTGAAATAGAAAAAGATAATGTTAATTGGAAAGATTATATTTCAGGCGGAAGAATAATTCAACAAAAAAAAGAATGTATGTTTGAGCATGAAGATATCGAAAGTCAAATGAATAAACCAAATATTATAAATATAGATACGGATAGTAATGAATTACATGATTTATTTAAGTTAGTACATGATAATAATTTTAATGTAGAATTAATAAATTCAGATAGTAAGTATACTGAACATTTTTTACAAACATTGTACGGCAAATTTATTCCAGTATGTAGTATTATTGGGTCATATGCTGCACAAGAAGTAATTAAAGCAATTACTAATAAATACACTCCAACAACTCAATGGTATTATTATCATTGTTATGATATATTACCAAAAAATCATAAACATGAATTTTCAGTAAAAGGTGATAGATATGATGGAATGAGATTAATTTTTGGTGAAGAATTAATGGACAAAATAAGAGAAACATCATATTTTGTAGTAGGATCTGGTGCAATCGGATGTGAACATTTAAAAAACTTTAATATGTGTGGTATAGGAAGTAAAGATTCACAAATTTTTGTTACTGATATGGATACTATTGAAAAATCAAATTTGAATAGACAATTTCTATTCAAAAATAGTGATATTGGTCAAGTTAAATCTGATACTGCAGCTAGAGAAATTATGAAAATGAATCCTACAGTAAATGTAATATCTCATCAAAATAAGGTATGTGCTGATTCAGAATCTGTATATGATTCAAAATTCTTTGATTCAATTGATGGTATTGCAAATGCACTTGATAATATTCCGGCAAGATTATATGTTGATCAAAGATGTATTTTTTATAATAAGCCTTTGTTTGAATCAGGTACATTAGGAACAAAAGGTAATACACAGGTAATAATACCAAGAGTAACAGAACATTATGGTGCATCACAAGATCCACAAGAAAAATCATTTCCAGTATGTACAATTAAAAACTTTCCAAATTCGATAGAACATACAATTCATTGGGCAAGAAATGAATTTGAGGAGTTATTTACTACATATCCAAATTCATGGAATAAATATTTAGACGACCCTGATTATTTGAATAAAATAACTAATAATGAGAAAGGTGAAATTATTAGTAATATTTTATATTTATGGAATAATAAACCCGATAATTTTGATGATTGTATAAAATTCGCACTTGATAGATTTTACAATAAATATAATCATATGATTCAACAATTACTTCATTCGTATCCTAAAGATACAGAAACTACATCCGGAATAAAATTCTGGAGTGGAGGTAAACGATGTCCAATAAAAATAGAATTTAATTGGGATTTTGAATTAAATAAAGAATATGTTACACATACAAGTTTATTGATAGCGCAAATGTTTAATATTTCTTTAGATAAAATTCAAATTAATAATACTATTTCAGAATATGTAAATAATTATATTCCTAAAGATTATAAACCTTCTAGTCACATAAAAAATTATGCTGATGATAAAGAAGAAAAAGAAAATGAAAGTTCGAAATATCTTGATATAAATGAATCAATGTTACCTAATATTTCAGAGATGAAATTATACACTTTAACATCATTAGAATTTGAAAAAGATGATGATACAAATCATCATATTGATTTTATAACATGTAGTTCGAATTTAAGAGCTATAAATTATGATATTCCAGAAGTTGATAAATATGAAACTAAAATTAAAGCAGGTAAAATCATTCCAGCTATAGCAACAACAACTAGCATGATTTCAGGTTTAATAACTGTTGAAATGATTAAATACATTTTAGGAAAACGAGATTTAGATGAATATAAAAATACATTTCTAAATTTAGCTATTAGTATGATAGCTCAAAGTGAACCTATGCCAGTACAAATAAATAAGATAAAAAATAAGAATATTACAATTTGGGATTATTATACCTTAAATGAAGACATAAAAATAGAAAAATTATTAGAAATATTATCTAAAGAATATAAAGTGGATATTGATACATTAAGTTATGGTGCGAAATTATTAATTTCTCCAATGACAAGTATATCAAAAAAATTAGATAGATTAAATATGAAATTATCCGATTTATTAAAATCTTTTGATATTGATCAAAAAAATGGTGTATACGAATTACAAATGGGATGTTTAATGGAAGAAGAAGAATATGAATTACCTAATATTAAATTTACTTACATTCAAAATTGTAGTATAGAAAAATGTATAGATAAAAACATATAAAAATTAAATAATACCTATAACATCTAAATATATATTAGTTAGTTTGTATATAATTAATTCTAGATAATTGGAATGCAAAATTTTGGTATCCATATGATTTTTTTTATAGTAATGGTATAATATATTATTATTTGAAGGTTAATAATGGTTTATTATTGGAGTATATTTGCAGCGGATTGAATTAGCCGACATACAACAAAAATATTTTGAGAAGAAAACAAGATAAAATAACAGAACTATTTCTCAATATTTTTTTAACGAATTTGTAAATGTATAGAGAAAAAATTGAAAAAAATATTTTATAAAGTTTATATTAATTTTACACTACTCACGTACAGTAATCATGTGCAGTATAACTAAACAGCAGCAGATGAATGAAATCTATAATAATCTTCAACCCCTTGCAGACAATACTAAGGGTATGTTTGTGAAGACATGTCAAAACT
>JGI20154J14316_10001647_pt1 | contig 19585 bp, 20 predicted proteins | sample COG_04_FD_14316 | JGI IMG/M metagenome (IMG submission 14316)
ATCTCCACAACAATCCCCACAACAATCCCCACAACAATCCCCACAACAATCCCCACAACAATCCTCCACAACAATCTCCACAACAATCACCCTGTAATTATAGAGGCAAGGTTCTCCATCTTTTAAAAATATTCTATAAAATTGAACAATATTTGATGGAACACTTAATATAAATATAAAATAAGAAGCAATGCAAAAACTTTTCACAATTCCTCTTACCAAAGCCACTGTAATGAAACGACCTTCGGCCTTTTGTAAAACCCCGTATGTTGCAGACGTTTATGTAGACGGAGAAACGGAAACCACAATGGCACACACAGCAGCACTGGGTTGTTGTGGGTTGGCCGAAAAAGAGGCAACAGTGTTAATGGAAACCAACACAAATCCAAAAAACAAGTGCGCATACAAAATCCGTGTAAGTAAAATAACAGAGCGAGACCAAACATATTTGGTGGGTATAGATCCCAAAACCGCAGAAAAGATAGTGAGCAAATCACTAGAATATAACTTGATTACTACACTGAAAGACCATAAAAGCGTTGCGGCAGAAAAGAAATTTCTAAATTCCCGATTTGATTTTGCGGGAATAGATGCAAACGACAAACCCTTTATATTAGAGGTAAAAAATGTGCCATTGGCGGATTATGTGGATTGTTTGGCAAAAGAGAAGAAGCATATGGACTTTTCGCATATACCAATAAACAATAAGATTGCCTATTTCCCAGACGGATATAGAAAGAAGGTCAACACAACTGTTAGCCCCCGTGCATTGAAACACATACAAGAATTGGAAGTATTGGTTTCACAGGGTTATAGAAGTATTTTATGTTATGTTATTCAGCGCACGGATGTGACTTCGTTTCAGCCGTCAAACATCGACCCGATATACAAAGAGGCGGTAATCAATGCCCACCATAGCGGAGTGGAAATCATAACAATTGTAGCGTCTTGGGATGAAGAAGGGAATGTACATTTTGTAAAAGATGATCTACCAATAAATATTCCATAAATATCCAAGTCAGGTTCTCCATATTATAAAAACAAACCCAAAAATATAAAAATAAAAAGAGGTGTTATATGTTTTTTTAATATATATATAATTAATATATAGTTATAATAATAATAAATGGGTGGAGATAATTCATATAGTCATTATATACGTAAACGTGCTTGTTGTGAACGTAAAATAATAGAAACAAATACAATTGTAGAGACAAATACAATTGTAGAGACAATAAGACCAGATAAAATAGGAATATTATATTATTCTGATATACAATTAAATGCCGCGGGAGATGCATTAGTGGAATATGATTACAATACAACATTACATAATGGAGTAGTAAATTTCATAAACGGAAACACTAGTGATTCATTGATTACATTTTCAAATGAAAATGTAATAACAAATAGCAATATTGAAATATATGCGCATTGTGATGCGGAAACAAATAGTGCAGGAAATGATAATTGGATAATATTTGAATTAATGGGAAATAATGTGGAAACAAATACATTGTCTATTGTAGATATAGATACACGTAGTGTACAAAAAGGAACAAAATTACATTTATCATTTGGTCCATCGGCATATTGTGTAAAAGAAAACCAAACAATTCAAAATAACTTAACAATAGGGAAAAATAATACATATAGATTAAAAGTGCGGGCAGGAAAAGCGTATAATTTAACGGAAATAAAATTAATTATAAAGTTAAAATAAGTGAGAATGAATAGAGGGCATATATTTTGTAAAATTTGTAAATTTAGAGAGAAATCAATAAATAAAATAATATATATAGTTGTTATATACAATGGCACACAATCTTTGTCATGGAAAAAGTGTGAAAACCCCTAACAGATGTAAAAAAATTCGTGGTTGCAAGGTAGCCAAAGGGACTAAGCGTACTTATTGTCGCAAAACCAAGAACAAAAAATCGGGAACCAAGAAGGCCAAAACAGTGCGCAAGACGGTAAAGCGTAGAAGCGAGGTTGAGCGTTTGAAAGGACTAGGACAGAAGACGATTGCTGCTCTTAGAAAGTTAGTATAAATATATAATATGAATCAATGGTAATGAAAGGTTCTCGACATTAAAATATAATACCCCTATAATTTATTATATTTATGGAAGACATACATATTTTTACAAAAATATATGAATTAATGGGTCATTTTGAGAATTTATGTCATGAAAGCGTTCCGTCGGAGAAAAAATACAAAGAAGACGATGAATTTTTTGCATTTATATTTCAAAATGTGAAGGAAGTGGATCCGCAAAAACAACCAGAAAAACAACCAGAAAAACAACCAGAAAAACAACCAGAAAAACAACCAGAAAAAGAGGAAACAAACCCAACATCATCAACAACAATAAAAGAAGAAGAATCGGAATCAAATGAACAATCACAAACAAACAGCAATTTAAATAATGAACCAGCAAGTGCGTCAACAAAACTACAAGAGGAGAGTGATGAAAGCATAGTGAATAAATATATTAAGAAATGTTATAAAAAAATAGTATTAAAGTGTCATCCGGATAAAAACAAGAAATCGCAGGGTGCGTCAACAATATTTGTACGGTGTCAGGAATATTATGATAACAGATTGCTTATAGGAATATTGTATATATTTTATTTGTATAGTATTAAACCTCCGGAGCCATTAAACGCACTTGATCCAAACAACATAAATAATAAAACAAATGCATTATTAAACAGAATAGCAAAGGAGATTTACATCATTCAAAAAAAGATAGTAGCATTAAGCAAGTAGAAATATATAATTATAGTAAAAATATAATAAGTATTTTATAATATATAATAGTAGTAAATGAATAACGTGAAACATATAGATAATCACAAAGATGATTTATATGAAGAATTAAATAAGCATATAACGGATTCTGCAATTTATGTAAAACAATTGTTGGACAATTCAGATAATTTGGAAAATAATGTAATGGTAAATAATGTAATGCGTAGTCACAAAAAAGAAAAGGCACCAATCCTATTAGAGTGGGTATTAAAAAAAAGCATAAAAACGTTAACCAAAGATAAAATCCGTACTTTGTGTATGTAAACCGATTAATATGTATCGATAATATTAAAGCAAATGAATGATAGATTCGTGAACAAACAATTTTTCGACACTATGCGTGACGGATGGTTTGTCGGATTTTTCATTAAACCGTGTTTTTTTACTTTGTGCAGCGCTGCGATATTTCTCGGTGTTCCAAATTTCTACAAAATCGGTTGGCGCAGTAGTTTCGGAAACGACAACAAGGTTATGTTTGCTCCATTTGCGCATAATATCCCAGAATTCTTCGTTATCAAATACATCATATTTCTTGGTACCGGTTCTATATTTAATGGGAAATTTCGTAACAGCATAAGGAGGGTCACAATAAACCATCATATTTTTAGGATTAAGTTTTCGGTAATCTTTGTTAGTAAACTTGACTTTTTGAATAACGGGTCCAATACGGCGCATACTGTTGCCCATTTCTTTACAGAAGTCTTCTTTTTTGCCATTTAAATATTTTTGTGAATATGCGCCGAAATAGCGTCCCCCAAAGCTCATACCAAATCCGACAAATGCTTTATATGCGTTTGGACTATCGAGTAACTTAGCCTCAATGTATTGTTCTTCGCTAATAGAATCGGGAAATTTAAGAGTGCCAGCTTGTACTTCTTTCCACATTTGAATAAGATCGGGATGGTAATCATTTGCCATAAATTTTTTGGCGTTAATATGTGTCATATTTTTGTATACCCCGAGTGAGCCACAAAAGGGTTCCAAATATCCATTTAAATTATTTTTGTCCCATAAGTCGATTAACACGGGTGAAATATGTTTTCCTAGCCGTTGTTTTCCACCTAAATATTTCATTTAATATATAGTTAGTATAGTTTAAATAAAGGGAAACAAATCGGAATAGTTTGAAAATGTAAAAAATATGTAAAAAATTGAATGAATAATGATTATATATAACGAATATAAATGCCAACAATAATGTCAAAAATCGCCGAAGAAAGTAATGATCCACTATTACATTTACATAATAATTATGGGGTACCGATACATTATTTGTGGGAAATGTGCGGAAACAGTAACAATTACCAGTCATTATTAAAAAATACCACTGAACATACAATACCAAATATAGATGACGAACTAGATGCAGATTATTATAATTTGGGGGAATTGGGTGATTGGGTAAGTACGAGTGAAGAAGTTGTGAGAGAAAGTTATTTGGCTGCAATGAAGAAGTTAAAAACGGAAAGGAAAAAGTTGGAGGCGTATAAGAAGTGTGAAAAACAAAATAATGAATTCAAGTTAGAAAAAATGAATGAATTATGTGATGATGTGCAGCGTCATATATTTGAGTATTTGCCATATGATTTACAGGCGGGGGTGTATATGGAGAATTGGCAAATAATGAAAAAGAAGTTGAATAATATTACAACGGCGCGGTGTTTACGTGGGGTTTGTAAAAACATAGAAAAGAATTATTATGAAAGGCCTAGGCGGCGTGGAATAAATCATCACAGTCAGAAGTTTGAACAAGACCGACGCACACGTGAGTTGCGGCATATATCTAGATTATGGGCGCGACCTATAAATACACCGGATTCGCAAATATTAGTAGATTTTCGAAATTTAACATTAAAGTCGGCAACAAAAAAGGGGCGATTATATGACGTGGAGTGTTTAATAAAAATGTTAATCAATGCAAATGGCAGTAGAAAGGAGGGATTATATAATAGTGCAAAAAAGATGCATTATTTAGGATTTAAGTTGGTGAATGTGATACGCTATTTAACCTCGTAAATAATATGCGAGATATAATATATTTTTTTACGTAATACACCGATAAAGATTTAAATCCGCACACCCCCCGAATGTGGTTATAGGTGTTAATTCATTTAATTCTTCAAATGTGTAAATGACGGGGATAAATGTGACCTTGACTGTGAATATTTAATAAGGTTCTCTATAATAATAAAAATAATAATAAAACCAATAAATAAAAGGGATGACGCTAATAAAAGAAGTCGAATAACACTGGGTCTACTGGGAAACATTATATAATACAAAAATATTTTTATTATACAATAAATTTAATTGTAAGGACTAATGCCGATAGTTGTTAATATTTCGGCCAAGAACGAAACTTTGAGAGGATTAAAGCCTACGCCGTAGCAAGGTGCGCCATAAACTGTAATATAATAATTATATACGGGAGCAAGTTGAACGGATTGTGTAATTGTAAATTGTCCCGATGATGTTGTATCTTCCACGATTTCCTTGTTTGCTTCTGCCAAGATTTGATTGACTTTTTGTTGGAGCATAGATTTTTCCACAAGGAGTGTAACATTATCAATATGTAGATTGACAGAGTGAAATGCGGTAATAAGTGTTTCTTTTGCCAACGTAATAAAGAGACTAAGTGCCTCATCGGTAATAATATTTTGCAAGTCGGTAACTTGGTCATAAAGGTTAACATATGCAGTATGTGAGCGATTAATAACGTGATAAGTTTGAGACGATGCTGGGTTACCATAGTCAGTTTCGATTTTGCGAAGTAATTCCAAATAACTATCCTTAACAAGTTGTAGGTCGGCACTATTAACAATACGGTCAACAAACGTAATTCGGTCCACAAATTCAGTTCTGTCTTGATAAATGACGCGGTCCAAATATGCGACGCGGTCCAAATATTCAATGCGGTCCAAATATTCAATGCGGCTCAAATATTCAATGCGGTCCACAAATTCAATGCGGTCCACAAATTCAACACGGTCTACATATTCAACACGGTCCACATATTGCACCACGATTTTGGTAACAATTTTTATAACTTCCTCGATAATATCGCGTGTTCGTATAGAAGAAGAACTAAATAAATTAACCGGATGATAAATGAGTCGTGTACTACCGGAAGTAACATTATTAGTAAATAAAGATTTGGAAATCATATATAGTGACAAAATAAATTATCCTGCATAAGAGAACAAACAAATGTGTGATTTAATTTCTGGATGAGATTTGACAATTTCATTAAAACTATGGTGAACGACATAATTATTTTGTTTTAAATAAATAAGAAAATGCGGAAGGTCTTCGGGTGTCATATAATTCGAAGAGTTATAATCATTTTTCAACACAGCATAGATGCATTCACTTGGGTAATTTACAAATTCAGATAACTTTTGATTTTTCACGTGTTGTATATATTGTGCAAGTGGGCCATTGGGAATGCAGTTAAGTGATAAAATATTAGTATATAGTTTAGTGTGTGGATTTAAGAAGGGTTGTTTAAACAAATAAATAAAACTGTTTGAAACGTTCATTATAAATATATATAGAAATAAATATAAAGCGAGCACGCCTTTATATAGTGTGTGTGTATGTGTATAAGTAAACAATTCTCTCTCATAGCTCAGCTGGTTAGAGCGTGCGACTGTTAATCGCGAGGTCATAGGTTCGATCCCTATTGAGAGAGTTTTGCGCACGGATGCCCGAGTGGTCTAAGGGGGCAGACTTAAGATCTGCTATCATAATTGGTGCGTGGGTTCGAACCCCACTCCGTGCAAAAAGAATGTGTTTATTTATATGTGTGTTGTATGTGTGTATATGTGTATATGTATGTGTGTGGTCTCATGGTCTAATGGTTATGACTTCAGACTTTGAATCTGACAACCGGGGTTCGATTCCCCGTGGGACCTAGTTCGCAGTCATAGCTCAGTTGGTTAGAGCGTCGGTCTTATGAGCCGAAAGTCCTGGGTTCAAGTCCCAGTGATTGCACCAATGTAGTCCCACATAGTCTAATGGTAAGGATATGGCCCTTTCAAGGCCGAGGTCGGGGTTCGATCCCCCGTGCGGGAAATCTCTCATAGCTCAGCTGGTTAGAGCGTGCGACTGTTAATCGCGAGGTCATAGGTTCGATCCCTATTGAGAGAGAATGGGATATAAAAATGTTCGCCTCCTCGTGGTGTGTCCTGGAAACGACAATGTCGGCTAAATGAACAAAGATGGAAACATCGAATGGGTATTGGCTTTATAAGGGTATTGGGTGTTTGGCTTAAAGGGTATTGGGTGTTTGGCTTTATAAGGGTGTTGGGTGTTTGGCTTAAAGGGTATTGGGTGTTTGGCTTATAAGAACGACAAAAAGTCGAAAAGGTTTTTGGTATGGTTAATGATTAAGGGTAATGGTTAAGGGTTAAGGGTAGAACGACAAAAAGTCGAAATGGTTTTTTGATAGGATTAAATGGTTAAGGGTAAATGGTTAAGAGTAGAACGACAAAATGTCGAAATAGATTTTGGTGGATGATTTGGGATCAATAATTTTTTATATAAACGCGTTTGTTTATATAAAAACAGATTTAGTAATACATAGAAACATAGCAACATATATTCCATACGCTGTACAAAACAGTAAATGCAAATCCAGGGAGGTAATAAAATGAGTGTTGATAATATTTGTTATATTTATATAAAATTCAGGTTATATATAATTATATAATGAACAAGGTAGAAAGCGAAACATCTATAAAAAGTCCCAAATCAGTACAAATAATGAATATTTGTAATATATTATCGCTATTAATAATGATAACTTGTGTTATGGGGATAATAATTTTACTTTTATTAGCATTTTAAACCCTTGGTAATGAAATGGAATAATGTATTTTATAATTATATAAAATATAAATTTAATATATATTAAATGAATAAACCAGAAATAATAGGTCAGGGATCATATGGTTGTGTATATAAACCATCAATCCAATGTGACGGGACAGTGCCATCTAATAAATACATATCAAAAATACAACTGATAGAGCAGGCAACCAAAAATGAAAAGGGTATTGGAGAAAAAATAATAAAAATAGCAAAATACAGTAAACATTTTGCGCCGATTGTGGAGTCTTGCGAATTAAACATATCAAAAATAAAAGAAAGTGAATTGGATAAATGCATGTTATATGACGAAAACAGTGACTCATCATTTGAGTCAAATAAAATAAAATATGTTGGAAAACATACTTTATCCGAATCATTATATAGTTTGTTAAATAAATATCCCAAGTTATTTATAAGACTATTAATAAAGACAAACGTAGACTTATTAAAATCGGTTTATTTGTTAAATAGTAATAATCTAATTCATATGGATATTAAAGAAGACAACATAATGCTGAAAGACAAAGACAGTGGTCCGATAATGATAGATTTTGGAATCTCGTTTGACGTATCATCATATGAAGATAAAAACACATTTTTCACATATGGTTATGATTACCCTCCTTGGTGTTTCGAAATAACAATGATATCATATATGATAAATAAAAAAGGAGAAAAATGGAAAGAAGAAATAGTAAGCGAAGAAGAAGTAAATAAGGTAATAGAAGATTATTTGGGGTATAATAAAGTATTTATTGGAAAAAAAGACACAATGAAACCTCTATTAATGGAATTCGTAAGTCCGTATATAAACAAGAATTATGAATCATTATACGATGAATGTTTAAAGACTGTCCAAACGTGGGATAGTTATGGACTATGTGTAATGTATTATCGTATGTTATTATCGTATGATTTAATAGATGATAGAGCGTTANATAATTATGTGTCAATATTAAAATCCGTAATATATAGTAATCCAGTAAAACGTGCATCAACAAAAGAAATATTGAAACGCATAAAAAATGAATTTAATATGAATAGTATAAATGCGAGCAAGAAACAAATATCAAAAAAGATAAATACAATGGAGAAGAAGAAACGAGATAAGATAGAAAAAAAGGTAAGACAAAGTTATGTGGATGATTTGGAACAAACAAAAGTTTATATTGAATTACAAAAGCAAAGTATAAAATAATTACGGAGATTGTTTATTATTATATTCAGTATTACACATATCAAACAATATATCAAAATCAATACTATTAATGGTATCAGTAACCGAAAGATTAAATTTAGCATCCAGTAAATATTTATCAATAACAAAAGTAGAATTTAATTCGATATATCGACCGGGAATTTTACCAAACTCTTCTTTATATGTATTTAACGTTTCGTTATGAAATTCCGGAACTGGTTGATTATCGTTGGTGTCATTATTCAGTGACCCGTGCAATGTGATATCAAGCTCGTCTTTGTGAATCATTTTGTCAAAAATATAATGTGCAAATTGAAGTGTTGTGAAATCCATAAACGATTTATTCATATTACGCGCCGACATTTCGTATTTTTTTAATACGGGAGTTAGTTTTGTCACGAGTAAACATTTGTTATATTTGCCAAGAATGGGTTTCCAGGAATCGCGTTCGCTACTATTTTTAAGATTCGTGCAATGAATTTGTAAACTATCTATAATTTGGAGGGATAAAACATTTGCACAATGCTTGTATTTTTGAAAACACCTAAAAAGTAGGTCACACATAATATATAATATATATTTTTACATAGAAATATATATTTAATCAATTTTACACCTTTGAATATATATCATTCATCGGTAATTTTTGACTTAGTTGCATTTTATTTTATAAAGTAATTGGTCAAACATGTTCTGGTCTTTCCATAAAGAGTATAATGCATTTTCATTATTGCCCGATAGACATTGTATTTTGTTGTTGTATAAATGATTACGTAAACCATTGTCAAAATACAAAAAATCACAAAAATTCCAAAAAACCAATTTCTGTGGATTTAAATTCAACTTATAAATATATTCAAATGTGGATTCAATATGTACACCTTGCATAAAAACAAGTGTCTGTTCTTCAATGTTACCCTTTTGGGTTTCGAAAAAAGATTGCATTAATAAATAAATGGGTAAATGAATTTCACAAGAAGTATAACAATCATATTGTAATTTTTGTTTCAAAACAATTGCGGTGGCATATAAGGTATCACATTTATGTAAATTTATCCAGATGGGAGTATTTGTACATAAAAACAAACGTTTGTATGCTTTATTTGAAAAATGGCTAAGAAAATAGCTCATACCAAGAATATTATAAAACACATCATTATTGTTATGAAAGTTTTTACAACTTAAATCGATAAAAATAATAAAGTCTTTGGGTGAAAATATTTTTTTATAAAAATTTATACATTGGTCCCATTTTTTATTTAATAAATCATAAATGTGAGAGCTTTCGTGAACGTCATTGTTTAACAATTTAAACATTGTTTTCATAATTGCGCCAGGGTTAAATGCGTTATGAATAATGTGTGAATATTTTGTAATATGTTTAGTTTTATAAAACGTGTCTAATTGTAGCTGTTTACTTGTAAAGAAATAAAAGTATTTTTCCAAGTTTTTTTCCGTACTGTCAATGAAGTCGTAATTTTTAGCACACAATTGTTGTTCACAGGTATAAGAATGGTTTGAAATAAATTTGCGAAAAAAACAATGAGCATCATTTTTATTTTTGTATTCATACTTAGAAATGTTAGAAAATTCCATAGCGTACAATCGTGACAACCATTTAAATTTGGTTTTTTCGCGCGGGACCCATTTAGTTAGAAATCGATTTTGCTCATATTTTAAAAGAAGGGATACGTGTATTTTGACGAGTAAAGAAATAAGTGGGTGATGTTTATCGAGTGTTTTCTCATAAATATAATTACACAAATATTTAAAGTCGCAATACGAACCAAAGTAATCATTCGTCAAATGTTTATGTAAAAAAATGGAACATCGTTCTTCAAATAAGCAATAATAATAATAAATCATAATGTAAAATTGTAATTTTTGCCCCTTGCCCTTTACTGTATTTCGTACATACATAAAAAAATGTTCTGTACGTTTAAATAATATATTGATTTCATTCGTATATGTGTCTTTGTGTTGGTGAATGATGCTTAAATAATTGGAAAATGCATTTTCGAAAAGTATTTTATTTTCAGGACGTATAATATTAAAGTCAAACACAACAAGTTGTTCATATAAATAATCAAAAATGGCACTTTGTGTATTAAGTGGTTTATAAAATATTTCTGAATTTGATTGCATATTATAAGAATATGAGAACAACTATTTAAATCGTTTAATTATTTATGTTTTCGTGTATAAGGTTGTTGTGATCCCGAAAATCTCACCTTTTTCGTAGCACACGTATTTATTTTTGATTTTAAAATAGATTTGGGTTTTTCTTTATAAAAAACAAACAATGAATTTATATCGTGAAACAGTAAGAGAGATTCATTAATAATAGCATCGTTACAAATACTGATTTCTTTGAGGTCATTATTAAAATATTTTTCCCAATCATTATCATTGTGTATATTTTCAATATTGTCGGGTTTACAGTCAATATTATAAGATAATATTTTATCAAAAAAGAATTTTGTATTGTTATTAAATATGCAATGTTTCGAAATAATAGTCATCAGTTTATCTTTTGCAATCATAGAATTGCAGGTATTGTAATTTTGTTTTTTTATTTTGATGATTTCATTTTCATTGTCAACATATAAAAAATAGATACAAATAAATTCTTGAACCGTAGGAGTAACATTATTTTCTTTCTTGAACATAGAATCGTAGTTGTTCCAATAATTCATATTTAAATACTAAATACAAATAAAAATGCAATATTAAACCTATATAAAAAAATAAAAGTAAGTATACTGACGTCAATAATCAATAGTTTTGAAACAGTTAAAGACAAATATATAAAACGTATAAAAAAATATATATTTGAAAGAGTGTTAAATTGGAATTTGCGTACTCAAAATAGAATTGAAACCAAATTGGCGTTTGTTTTCAATTAATAAAATGTATTAGTGGTATTAGAATGCAGTGTAACTGGTATATATTAAATACTATTATACATCAATGCGTATAAGTAAAATTGATTAGAATAGTAACAAAAAAAATATATTAATAAATGTCTAACCAAGAATATTGTATACCACGGGTAAAGAATGGTTTTTCAAATAAATATATAGAAAATACATTTGAAAAATTACAAATAGGGGTAATAGAGAAAGTGATTTGTTTACCTTTAAAATATGATAACAATTATAAAAGAGTTATCATAAAAGTAAATATACAGGACGTAGTAAAAATAGACACATTATCTTACATAACAAATGAAATAAATATCAATAAATATTTTAAATTGGTACATGGTTTTCCGGAATATTGGCGCGTTTATCTCAATCTTCCGCAAAAACAAAGGTAAAATATTTTTCAACAAGAGGATGTACCCCGTGAAAGCTGATTTTTTTCTGTTGTTGAAAAATACAACAATATAAAGATGTTTGGTCTGCATTTCGTATTTCTCGTGAAAATATGTCATCGATATTACTGCATATTTCATTTGTTTTTTGTATTTCATTTTTGATATATTCCTTTTCTTGATATAAATTCGAGATATAATTGGGTTCATTGCCTTTCTCTTCATTTTTATTTAAAAGGACCTGTTTTAATTGTTCTCTAATATTTTTGAACTTATATAGTAACAAATTTTTATGGTGATCCATTTTGCGTAATAATGTAAATATATTGACTTGATAAATAATGGGATATAGAGTGCGGGCTTCTTTTGGAATAAGCATTTTCAGCCCATCTTTAATTTCCCCTATTTTGTTTTCGTGAAAATTTATTTTATCATTGTATTCATTATTTTCAATATACGAATGCATATTGTTACCAATTAATTTCAAAGATGTTTCTATTTTATCGTATTGGTTACTTAAATGCATAAACGATTGAGAATGTGATTCATATTTGAAATAACTTATCATAGAAATAAGAAGTAATATAATACTATTTAATGCAGAACTAATATTATTCCCCCAACTATAATTTAAAATAAATGGAGAACTAATGGTATTGACTGTACTGATTAATATCGTAGGAACCATTAAGAAATTAAGTTTATGTTTACTTAGTTGAGAACAAAATGCATACAGATGTTTTTGACCTTTCACATAAGTAAGAAGAATTTCGAGTTTATTGGTGTGTGTGTTTGCATAATGAGTATCAAAGTTATGTCCTATTTTTTCAATATCTTCATCTGAGCTACTATTATGATCGTTAAAACTCGTTTCGGATAGATTGTCAAAATGGTCATTGTTCTCCATATAAAAATTGAAAGATATAAAAAATGAAAAATAAAACAAAAAGATGGAGTTAATCGAAAAAAAAAAATTCAATAATTTTAAAAAGCTTCAAAATAAGCATATTTTATTGACAACCCGATTTAACAATGATACGTGGAATATAAATGAAAATTATAGAATACAACAATCAATAAAATGTGTATATTGTAGTCCACACATGGTATGTAAAAACATTGCACCGTCGTCATTATTGTTTATATTGGAAATGCATAATGATGAAAATAAAATAAAAGGAATTGGATTAATACGAAATAAATTTGTAAATTACAAACATAATGCGTATGATAATATGATGTATAATCGTTTTAATTATATTGGCCAAAATTATATTTCCAGAGGAGAGATGAATGTGGAGGAGCAAATGTTTATGAAATATTTAGATTTTACGTGTTTTAAAGGAAACAGACATTTAAAGCGTGGTCAGGGTTTTACACGATATCCCTTATTACATTTATATAAATGGAAAGATAAAATAGATTTAGTAAATTATGTTCGTTTTATGTTTAAACGTCGTATGGAATAATATATGATTAGGCAAAAGCATAAAACAAAAACCTAATTATATATTAAATGAACATACAAGATTATAGTGATGATGAATTAATTCAAACAATGAATTTAAATGATCCAAGTGATAGAGAATTAGAGGCAAGAATAATTTCTTTAATCGAAAAATATAAAAATAATAATACGGAAATGGCAACATTTTTTGATCAAGTATATGACCGTTTTTTTGGAAACACGAATGATGAAGAACGCGGAATATCCGACAATGATGACGAAGAAGACAATGAAGACGACAAAGACGAAGAAGACGAAGAAGAAGGGTTTGAAACATTAGTTACTGAGGATACGATAAACAATGAAGGAAAAATAATACGTAGTAGTGATATTAAATCATATAATGAGGAACCAAAGAAGATTAAAATAGTAAAAAATATACAAGATGGAGAACTCACAAACCAGAAATCACAGGGGCAAGACATAACCGGCACGGCCCAAAATATAGACATAACAAAGCAAGTAGATGTTATATCGGGCAAAGTAAATCCTTTATTATTGCAAACGATAAAGCGTGTAATAAGTATTGATAGTCAGTATAGGAAAAACACCACAGGTCTTTCTACTGAGTTTACATTTAATTTATCGGATCCATTAAAAGATGTGGTGTCATTAAAATTATATTCAATAGGAATTCCATATACGTGGTATACAGTAAATAATAATTTCGGTTCAAATTTTTTCTTAATACAGGGTAATTCCCCGGGTATAAATGATGCAACACTAAATGACGTAATTAATTTCAATATTCAAATAAAGTCGGGAAACTATCGCGCACAAGAATTCGTAGATACAATAAACGCGTCTTTAAATACATCGTTATCAAATGTGAGTGATATGAGTTTTGGAAACCTAACAACACAAACGCATATAGAATACAATTCAAATCGCGCAAGGGCAACTATGAATTTGTTTTTTGAGAAATTATATAATGAGTCGAGTTATGTATTTGAGTTTCCAACGTGGACAACACCAAATGATCCCACATTACCGGGCCCTCGCATCGAAAGTGTTCCTGGATTTCTGGGATTTAATAATACAAATTATTATTTTAACCAGATACATTCATTACGTAATATAGAGAGTACAACCAATTTTTCGGCTCAAACATTTACATTAAATGACACAAATAATTTTTTTACGATTTACAAGTATATTGGTCCGGATCCTTATAACGCGTCCACTTCTACAATAGATACGAGTTTTAATGTTAGTTTGGGATTAACTGATGGTAGTTATTCACATATTGATTTGGAAAATGCATTATCTAATGCATTAACAACACATAACAAATTAATAAATTCTTCAATTGTGCGAACACTGATTGATTCGGGATTACAGATTAACAATTCAAATTATTATTATAATATGACAATAAACTTTGATAGAGACACTACATCCAATGTATTGTATTCCAAACCATATATAGAATTTCCAGACGAATCTGCATTATCAATCGATAATCGTATATGGACAGACATATCGTCGTGTTTTCGCTATGCAGACCTAAGTTATGATATGGTAGAATTTGTTTCAGAAACTGCAACACTGGATCAACAAGAAGAAAATCCTGTAATAATAAATGATCTGTCATTTGAAATTAATTGTATTAAACCTGGATTTGATCTACCGATAAATAATTATTCGATTGGCATTTCAAATTCGGACGCAAATGGATATAGTTTGACACAATTTACGAATACGTTTAATAATAGTCTAAATCAAATGTTTGAATCAAGTATTACGACAAACGACCCGCAAGGTGAAATAGTAATTGATAATTCGAAATTTACATTGAATCCTGATGCAACACTAAGCCTTCAAATAGATATAAATAAAACATTTATAAAAACCGATTATAAGACAGATTTATTAATTAACACTGTTATCGATGAGACAGCGGAAGATATATCATCTTGTTTATTAAATAAGCTTAACTTTAATGATACATCTTTAAATGACCATACTCAAATAATGACTTCCGGAACTGTTAACCGTGATGCTGCGGGTATTTCTTTTTTTCCAACATCCCCGAATGATATAAATGACAATGAATTCTTACGCAATTCGTTTGTATTATCAGTTAAGCCTACACAGCCCGAAAATAGTGGAAGCCAATACTCGCCATTTTATACAATAGATATGAAAGATTTTTTACCTTTGGATTTTTCATATAATAATGCTTTATCACCCGCTGCGGAAAATATAATAGATGCACGAATAGATACAAGTGGAGTCGTATTTGGAAATATAAGTAACGATAACACTGCTCAAACAATTGAAATGATGCAGAAAATGCCAGCATTTTTTAATAGAATGTTTGAAAATTTCACAGATAATGACGGACAACATGTACTAAGTGGAACAACATTATCTGCTGAGGCAGATGGTGATAACTTTTATTATACATTAAGTATAAATGTAAACAAAACACTCAACGAAGATGCATATCAATGTCGGTTTATCGATTCATCATTTGGACTAACGAATGGTGACAAATCAGCACTGAGTCATTTAAATTTTGATCCCCGTCTGGTATACAATCCAACATCGCCATCAGCGAATACAGGTAATATAACATACGATTCAAGTGTAAATTTTGTAGATATGTCAAGCATTGTATTACCAAATCAAGAATTAATACGAAGTACAATATTATCTACCGAATCAGTGAACATTAAAAAAATAATTATAAACAATACAAATAATCGTTTTAACATAAAACCACATCAACATATCCAAACGTCTGGAAATGAAAATGACATATCATTTTATATCGCAAATGGATATTACAATAGAAATCAATTAATAACGGAAATAAACAATACATTGGAATATTCAAATACATCAGTAGGTGATACGACTGGTAGTAGTATTAGTTTAATAGATAAAACCGTAAATGGAAATATAAAACAGTTTGCAAAAATTCGCATAAATGTGCGAAAGGATTATAGCGCAAAAGATTTGAAAATAATATTTTATGACAAAGAAACATTTGTTAGTTGTTATGCAGGGGTAAGTAGTGTGCGCAATACAACCCCCGATGCTACGTTAGGATGGTTATTGGGTTTCCGTAAGAAGAAAATATATGAATTAAATAATAATGATTCAAGTATTGTTAATTATACGTTTACCACAACAAATAAAATAACAAGTATTGAAGGCGATACAACAGTAACAACCGACTTGTATAACAAATTATTCATTGTAATTGACGATTATAATCAAAATCGATTAAATGATGGATTAATAACAAATGTAGATGATACAAATAGTGTACCATTACCGTCTTATGCAACACGAAATAGTGTTATATGTGACCCAATAACAAATAATGAAACATTTGATTTAAATGAAGTCAACCCAACGACATTTAATCGACTAACTCAAAATAAAATGTATAGTTATAATGCAATTCAGGAACAACAATTAACAACAACGGACCAAACGGGTGCGGCCCCATATGCAAAAGATATATTTGCAGTTATACCAATAAAGGTAAATTCGTTGCAAAATGGTCAAACGTATACGGAATTTGGCGGGACATTACAAAGTCAGGAGCGTATTTATTTTGGTCCAGTAAATATTAATCGTATGACAGTTAAACTGATTAGTGATCGCGGCGATGTAGTGGATTTAAATGGTTCGGACTGGACATTTTCGTTAATCGCGGAGCAATTATATCAGTCTTCGACAAAATAAATTCATCTTGTAATATAGTTATGTATAATCACATTGGATTTTGGTCCCCCTTTATAATAATTGGTATAGTTTTTTATAGTATTTATGAATTAACACCATATATGTGGTTATTTTTAGCAATAATCCCTTGTAATATATTTTTAAATAAAATAATGAAAAATATAATCATGGAACCAAGGCCTGAAAATATAAAACCATTATACGAATTTGAGGATTATGATAAATACGACAAATACGGCATGCCGTCGGGTCATATGGGTATGAGTTCGTATGCTACGTTTTTCCATTATTTTCTAACAAAAAATGTATATTTATTATTAACAAACGGATTTTTAACCGCTTTATGTGCGCATCAGCGATATGAAAGCAATTCTCACACATTGGAACAGCTATTTGTGGGTACGTTCTTGGGTGGTTTAATTGCTTATGCTTCCATTTTTTTTATGAAGAAATATTTGAAGCGTACATAATATGTATTAATAATATATATGTCCCAAGGAGATTATTTAAAACATAAAGTAACGGCAACTCTATTGAAAAGTCAATCTACATTACCTGCAATATTAACAGGTGATGCATATACGTCATATAAACGGTTTCAATTAGCAAATACAATAGCGTCAACCAGTACATCATATGAACAATTATTGCAAACAAATAAGCAAACTGTATTTGGTATGGAATTAAATGTATCGGGATGCAGTGAGTTTAAATTGTGTAAAGATACAAATACGCGACCAAATAGAGAACTAATGACAATTAATAGAGATTGCCGTAAAACAAAACCTTATGTTAAACATCCACCGGGAAGAAAAACCGCGTGTGATTGTGCACTTAATAGAAGTAAAAGTAGTAACCCTTGTAAATGCGCAACATCATTTTAGAAATGTACACATACACACGGGTATAATTATTCTTAGATATAGTATTTAAAAATAATTAACAGAATTATATTATATGCAAATAATAATAGATATTATATCAAATATATCATTGGTCGCCTTTCCGTTGTGTATAGTATATTTATTGGGATGTGATATACATAAATATATGGAGTCCATAAAAAATAAATTAGAACTATTTGAAAAACATACATATAAACTAATAAATGCAACACATTACAATGATTATTTTATAAAAGTATATCAAAATGCTTTATCGGACGAAGTATGTGATGAAATTATAAAACAATTTGAAAAAAGTGAAATATATGATGGCGTAACCGCGGGAGGATGTAATCCAAATATAAAAAAAACAAAGGATTTTCACTTATCGCATGGTAAATTAGAAGATTGGAAAGAATTAGACAATGCATTATATAGTTCATTGGCAACGCATTTACAGAGATATTATGCCGAAACACAATTAAGACCAATGGAAAATCTCGAAGATACTGGATTTCAAATACAGCGTTACCGTAAAAAAGATGGTCATTATGTAATGCATCACGATGCCAGTCGTGAATTTGATAAATATCGTGTATTAACATTTTTGTGGTATTTAAATGATGTGCCCGAAGGAGGTGAAACGAACTTTTATAATAAAATCTGGGTAACACCCAGAAAAGGACAACTTGTATTATTCCCTGCAAATTGGAATCATGAACATATGGGATGTATGCCAATATCAAATGATAAATATATAGTAACCGGTTGGATTTATACACGTGAGTTGTATGTTGACATGCCGGAAGAAGTAAAAATATATTTCCAACAAATGCAAAATAGGGAAGCAATACCACAATCAAATGAAAATATGGAATCTGTAACCAATGAAGAAAATAATAAAACAATTGAAACGGAAACAGAAGTCAAAACGGAAATTTAAAATTAATATAATATTATAGTAATTTTAACAATTATAATGACCAACCATATGTTGTTGTTTTGTGAACGCCGCTGTACATAATAAAGTTAACAACTGTATAAGGGGGCTTTCGTGTATCTGTACTCCCCCCAGTCCCAGTCCCCCCCCAGTCCCCGTTTTCATTTGCCAGAGTAATCGTCGGTTTTACATTTGTCTCTGCCGCATCAATCGTAATACGTGGAAACATTTGTGTCAAACCGCCAAGATGAATATTCCCCGCATCGTTAGTATTATAGTTTCGCGAGTCATAAGGAATAGCATCGTCTTTTCTTTTATTGTTTGTGGCGGGAGAGAACCCCGCATAACTCC
>JGI20154J14316_10001658_pt1 | contig 19523 bp, 14 predicted proteins | sample COG_04_FD_14316 | JGI IMG/M metagenome (IMG submission 14316)
TACCATTGAAGACCCGACTCGCGAAGCGTTCTCCCATCCGCCGGTAACCCGCAGAATTCGGGTGCAACAGGTCCGGCAGATCAGCCGCATCTGCCGCACCGAACAATTCAAGGCCATCTAGGTAATGCAGGTTTGAGTCGCCCGCTTGATTGCGCTGCAACACCAGCTCAGCCATCAGTTCACGAATCCGTTTTAGGGACAAAGCCCCCTGACGCAACCGCTCATTACCCTCATGGGTGCGAAACTTACCCTCTTGATCTGGCAACGTTGGGCCGGGACTATCTTCGGCACTGGGACAATAGATCGGCGAGACTAAAATAATGGGCGTCTGTTTATGACCTTCCCTAACCGTATCCAAAAAGCCGTGCAACGCTGACGGGAAGACTCGCTCGCGCATGGAATCCATATTCACCAGATTAATGCCCACCTTCAAGGAGATCAGCTCCGCCGGCAAATCACGCATTGCCCGGGCGACAAACTGATCCAGATGACATTGGCCGGCAAAACCAAAGGACTGCAGATTAACCTGCTGCTGACCAGCGTAAGCCGCCACCGCCGGCCAGGTGCCGGTGGGTGAGTCAGCTTCCATACAGTGACTGATAGAGCTGCCATAGTGCAGCCAGCGCGGCCGGTCATCTGTAACCGGCTGGATCACACTATTGTTGGCGAGCCTGACACTGCGTATTTCCATAAATGCATTGTGCGGCAGCCAGAGCTCATATTGGTTCACGCCGGCGGGCAAATCGTCAAATCGGATGGTGTATGCCTCGCCCCTGATCAACTCGAAATCTCCAGACCTGGCCGGGTTAAGCTGGATACTGTTGCCCGCATCAACCTGGGCGTGGCGAATATCCTGGTGATTAATCATCAAATCAAAGCTTACATGACCCGGCACTGCTGGCGGTGTAAACATCCGCGTACTCTGAACCTGCAGCTCAATAAACGCCGAGTCTGTGGCCAACGAGAGCCTAACCCCCGACGGCATGCGCACTATCACATCCATCACATCCGGCACCTGCGGCCGGGTCCAGGCCGGCAACCGACGTGGACTCAAGCCCGCTGGCCGCTGGTCAAAGTCGAGCGCGCCCGGAAACTGAATACCGACACCAAACAAGTCAGAATGATTGATCAACATAGCGCCTCCAGTAAGAATAAATGGGGTCGGGGTAAAATTTACATATGTAAATTTTACCCCGACCCTATTTAAAAGATCAGACATTTCTATAGTCTGAACGGATCGAAAACAGTGGGTCTTTACTGTCACAGGGCAGGTCCGAGCGGGCCTGTTTAACTGCGGTCATGGAAGATGGTAACTCAAAGGGCAGTCGGCCTTCTGTATCTTGAGCCTCAATAATGGCTGTCAGCAGTACATCATCGGCCACGCCCAGGTCCACATAGACGCCATCCAGCTGATCAATGATATCGGTGATAATCGCTGGCCGACTCATCTGCAGCACAGCGATGGTGGGTACCTGACTGGCGAGTACTTGTAGACGCAGGGTGTCTTCCGCCGCAGGCTTAAAATCGATATCACCCTCCTGCTGCCGGCTACCAAAGAAAAAATTAGGATGTAACATTTGATGGGGCGTCGATAATCGAATAATCGCCACATCGGCCTCTGCCAACGTACAGCTATCCTCGACGGCAGCATTAATATTTTCCAAATAGATTTTGGCACCAGGTTTGATCAACGAAGGTTTCTTTAAACAAATCAAGGAGCGACGTTGGGCCTCCCTGCCGGCCTTCACCGCGTCTTTCGAACCGACGATCGCCACCGCCGCCGCGGCATCCACCAACGGGTTTTCAAACAAACCTTGCTCAAATTTTGGCAGCAACATGCGATACACTGCCTCATCAACTCGAGACAATTCGATCAAACCCTGATCGATGACCCGCAATAACGTCGCCACATCTTCCTCACCACCTAACTGATCGCAGCCGGCGTTCACCGCCTTGGCGAACCGTTGTTCTCGTGTCAGTGCTTCGACCCCCCAAGGCATACTGATATCGTCAGGAGTTTGCATTTGAGTGGGATTAAACGTGGCTTCTTTGGCATCCCGAAAAATAGCCCAGTCAGACAGCACAAAACCCTTGAACTGATGCTCGGTGCGCAACAGGCCCTCAATCAACTGGGCGGAAAAACCGCCGGCCACCGACTCTAACAACTCACCGTTTAAGGCCAAGTCTTGCAACAACAGATCTTTCAATATCGTGTAGGTTGGCATCACACCGGCGACATTGACTTTAAAGGCATCCAGAAACGCTTCGATATGCGTGCTCAAGGAGGCTTCAGTCAAAAGCGAATAACGACCATAGGCATTGTGTCCATCGAAGCCTTCAGGGGCCGCCGGATAGCCAACCCAGTGTTTAACGACACAAGCAACGCTGTCTTTATTCAAACCGCCTGAACCCGCCTGCATGCCGACCACATAAGCGGCAACCAGTGTCCGAGCTAACATAGGGTCCTCGCCAAAGGTGCCGGAGATTCTCGGCCAACGGGGTTCTGTGGCAATATCCGCCTGCGGCGACAGCGCCATATGAATACCCACCGCGCGATATTCGGCGCGGGCGATCGCAGCAAATTGTTCTACCAGTGCCGCGCTGCCTACCGCCGCTAGCCCGGTGGTTTCCGGCCACTGGGAAAAGCCCATGGCCCTGGAACTCGCCCCGGTAACATGAGCAAAGTGATGCCGAGGATCCGTGCTGATGGTGACGGGAATCCCAAGCCGGGTTTCAGCCGCGAGCTTCTGCAGGGCATTATTTTGTTCGGCGAAGGTCCTTGGGTCAGCATCCAGACGCGTCAGCAGATGATTCACACCATCGCTCACAATCAACTGCCGGTTCGCTGGCAGAAGATATTCGGCACCGATCCCCAGCATGCCATAAGGACCATGAGTCTGAGCCGTGCCATGCATCATCACACCGGCCTTCTCCGCTAAGGTCATACGCGCCAACAGATCCTTGGCGCGGACAGCAGCGGGCAGTCGATGATCTTCAAACACGGACAAGACCCCGTCATGATCCAGATCGCGAAATACCAGGCCATCTAGGTTCATTGTTTTCATAGTTCTACGCTCCGAGACTCGGCTTCAATATGCCAGCGAGTCTAGCACGCAACTAACAGACAGTTGTACCAAGGGGAAGCCACTGCTTTCAACAAACCACTGGCTCAGCTCATAGGGCGAGCAGTGCCGATCGATCTGAGTTGCATCGGTGGTAGCACGGATTACCATCCTGACACTAATCACCGTTAATGTTTGTCATTAGTTTTTAATTAGTATTAAATCACCGCCACGCCAACCATTTTTCATTCATTGAAAGAGGATCAACCGTGGAAGTCAAAAACAGTGTTTACCCTAACGAAGCCCAGCTCAAAGGTTTTTTCGAGCCCGGCGCTGAGGGTCCAATCTTCATGGTCAATCTGCTTAAGTTCAAGGCTCGCGCCGAATACGAGGATGGCCGAGCGTCAGACCTCACTGGCGAGCAAGCCTATAATCTCTACGGTGCTGCCGTATCAATGCTACTCAAGGAGTTTGGTGGCGGCGCCATATTTTCAGGCACCGTCGAACGCCTGATGCTGGGTGAGGTTGAGGAATTGTGGGACAAGGTGGCCATCGCCATGTATCCGTCCCGCCAGGCGATGCTGGAGATGATGCAATCACCAAAAATGCAGGAGATCGGCGCGCATCGTGCCGCCGGCCTCGCCGGCCAACTCAATATTGAAACTGTTGATGTTGCCGGTTTTTTTGGCGCTGACAGCAGCATCGCCTAAAAACATCCACGACCACGGAACAAGGACACCCATCATGGAAATATTGCGCACACCAGACTCGCATTTTGCTGACTTGGCCGACTATCCCTTCGCGCCTCACTACACCCTCATCAAGACAACAGATGGCAGCGACCTGCGGATTCATCATCTGGATGAAGGTCCGAAAGACGGCCCCTTGGTCCTGTGCATGCACGGTCAGCCCGTTTGGAGTTACTTGTATCGCAAGATGATTCCCTATTTGGTGGATGCCGGCATGCGTGTGATCGCACCTGACTTACCTGGTTACGGCAAGTCAGATAAGCCCGCGCGACTCGAAGACTACAGTTACCAGCATCAGGTAGATTGGATGGGCCAGTGGCTGATCGCCAACGACCTCAAGGGTCTCACATTCTTTGGCCAGGACTGGGGCGGTCTCGTTGGTCTGCGACTGGTCGTGAATCACGCTGAACGTTTTGATCGCGTGGTCATCGCCAACACAGGCCTGCCCTACAACCCGGAACTGCCTGACGAAGTCGTCAAGGAAGTTGAGGCGTTTCGCGCGAATGCACCCACACCGTCGCTGATGGAGATGCAAACGGCATTGAGCCAGATGGAAGGTTCAGCTGCCACCAAGTTCGCCTACTGGCAAAAATTTTGTTGGGAAACCCCCGACGTGCCCGTCGGCCTCATGATGTCCTTGACCATGGAAAAACGCTCGAATATCGCTAAGGCACTGCTGTTTCTGGCCCATAAGCTGGGTCTCGATGCACTGGTCCAATCGCCGCTGGCAAAAGCCTACAATGCGCCCTTCCCAGCGCCCCGCTATAAGATGGGCGTCCGCGCGATGCCCAGCCAGGTGCCGACCTTACCCACAGACCCATCGCTGGAAGAACAGCGCAAAGCCTGGGTGTTTTTTGAGAACTTCCATAAACCATTCTTGTGTGCCTTTGCTGACAATGATCCAGTCACCAAAGGTCTGGATGCGGAATTTTTGGAGAAGGTACCCGGCACCAAAGGACTGCCCCATACGATGATCAAAGATGGTGGTCATTTCGTCCAGGAAAGCAGCCCCCAGCAAGTAAGCCAAGTGATCATTGATCTGATACGCTCAACCTGAATTGGCTGAAGCACATGATCAGCTAGACTCAAATCTCCAGAGGCACCTATGAAAAGACGACTCACTCGTATTGCCGTGACCATCTCGGTGTTGATCATGGCAGTATTCTGGTTGCTGTTTTTCTCGCCTAGACCGCCGCTGACCATTAATCCTGACACCTTAGCGGGAGATGGCAGCTTGTTGAATTACTGCGAGCTACCGGTTTTAGACGGCAGTGGCAAACTGGCCGCGGAGATACCCAAGGGCAACACCCCCGGGTGTGGCTACGCCCACTTTCCGCAGCCTATCTTAGCGGACTGTACCGAACCGTTGATCGACGGCGCAGCTGATATTCGCGGCTTGTGGGTAGGCGTTGAAGGCAAGGTTGGCCATGTAGAACGGATCGAACAGTGTGGCGGGCGCACCGTCATTACCACAGCTGGCGTTATTCATGATGCGGGCCCAAACAGCACGGCACATATCAACACCGACGATACGGAAGGTGACGTCTTATTCACCCTAGGCGATACAGCCTACTGCCCTCGCACCTCTTCCAGCATGACCTGGAACGACGGGACATTGAATTTTAACTTGCTAGGCTGGGGCCCCATTGTCGTGCAGCGTTATTTGCAGGGCGAGCAACTGGTCTGGGAATATGCTGACGGCTCAATCACCAGAATGGACCGAATTTGCCAGCTACCTTCGACAAGTGTGACGCCTAAGCCACGCGGCCGACGAATCCAATTGTTCTCCAAGAACACTTAAGCCGTCGGGTCCTGCGAGTTTTAACCAGACCGATACGGCTTTCCGGGGTCACCATGAATACCCCTATATCACTGGCTCCTGTCACAGGTAGCAAAATGGGGGCAAACCTAATTATACTAAGCCGTAATTACTACTGAGGACGACAAAATGCCTGACGTTGATCAATTTCGCGCCGACACTCGTGCCTGGCTCGAAGGAAACTGCCCTGCGAGCATGCGCAGCCCAATGACCGCTGAAGAAGTTGTCTGGGGTGGCAGGAATGCGACCTTTAGCAACCCAGATTCGAAACTCTGGCTTGATCGAATGGCCGCTAAAGGCTGGACCGCACCCATGTGGCCAACCCAATATGGCGGCGGCGGTCTGTCTATGGCAGAAAATGCAGTGCTCGAAAGCGAGTTAAGCCGCATTAAAGCGCGCCCCGCCCTGAACAGTTTTGGTCTGTGGATGCTGGGGCCTGTGTTGCTCGAGTTTGCCAACGAAGCGCAAAAGCTAGAACACTTGCCGAAAATTGTTCGCGGCGAAATTCGCTGGTGTCAGGGTTACTCAGAACCTGGCGCAGGGTCTGACCTTGCGGGTTTACAAACCAAAGCGGTACGGGACGGTGATGAATATGTGATCAACGGCCAGAAAGTCTGGACCTCCTATGCCGATCGATGTGACTGGATTTTCTGTCTGGTGCGAACTGACACTACAGTGAAACACAACGGTATCAGCTTTATTTTATTCGACATGCAAAGCCCTGGAGTTACCGTCAAACCCATTCAGTTAATTTCCGGCGAAAGTCCGTTCTGCGAAACCTTCTTTGACGATGTGCGTGTACCAGCGCGCAACCAAGTGGGCGAACTGAACAAAGGTTGGACCATCGCCAAGCGTCTGCTGCAACACGAGCGCACCAATATTGGTGACTTTGGTACCGCCCAGAGCCCTCAGACCCCCATGCACGAACAGGCAAAAAAATATTTGGGTGAAGATGCTTCAGGTCGTCTTGATGACTCAGCCATGCGGCGCGAAATTGCCAAATACCAAGTGCGCCAGAAAGCCTATGGCTTGACCTATGCACGGGTTGGCCAAGAATTGAAAGCTGGCCTGGGCGACGGTGCTGCATCGTCGATCCTCAAGGCTGTAGGGGCGGAACTCAACAAACACCGCTCTGAAATGATGATCGACATGATGGGCACACAGGGCATCGGCTGGCAAGGCGATGGCTTCAATGATTGGGAAATCATGCAAACACGAGGTTGGCTGCGCTCCAAAGCCAATTCTATTGAAGGCGGCACTACCGAAATCAATAAAAATGTGGTGGCCAAAAATGTATTGGGTCTTCCCACTAAATAATTTGCCTGCCAGCTAAGCACAAAGGATAACAACATGGCTTTAATATTAAACGAAGAACAAACCTTGCTGAAAGACAGCGCCAAGGACCTGATGACCGCAGCGGCACCAGTTACCCAGTTTCGCGCATTACGTGATGCCAAGGACGAGCTGGGTTATTCGAAACACCTGTGGACTCAGATGGTCGACATGGGCTGGGCTGGCATCTGTATACCCGAAGAATTTGGCGGCCTGGATTTTGGCTTTCATGGCCTGGGTATTGTGCTGGAAGAAACTGGCCGCACCCTGGCCGCCTCACCGCTAGTGGCCTCCATTTTGGTTGGCGCGTCTGCTATCACGCTGGGGGGTAATGAAACTCAAAAGAAACAGTTGTTACCCAAGTTGGCTGAAGGCACCTTATTGATGGCCCTCGCACTCGATGAAACCGCCCACTTTAGTCCACACAGAATTGAGACTCGTGCAGAATTATCTGCCGGCGGCTACAAAATCAACGGCGCCAAGGCCTTTGTTTTGGACGGTCACATTGCCGACACCTTGATTGTTGCGACGCGCACCAGTGGCGGCACTCATGACCGGCAAGGCATCACCCTGTTCCTGGTCGATCAGGCCGCCGCCGGCGTTGAAGTAACCCGCACCCAAATGGTCGACAGCCGTAATGCCGCCAAGATTACCTTTACTAACGTAACTGTCGAGGCTTCGGCGATACTCGGCGAACTAGACCATGGCGCCGATATATTAGACCCAGTGTTGGATCGCGCTGCGCTGGGTATGGCTGCAGAAATGCTCGGAACGTCACTGGAAGTTTTTGAAAGGACATTGGCCTACCTGAAAGAACGAACCCAGTTTGAAACTAAAATTGGCGCATTCCAGTCACTCCAGCATCGCGCCGTCGATATGTATTGCAACCTTGAACTGTCAAAATCGATCTTGATAGATGCGTTGTCCGCGTTGGATGAAGGCCGCGATGCAGATCTGCCCACCCTTGCCTCAGCGGCTAAGGCCCAGCTGTGTGAAACACTGCACCAAATCTCCTCAGAAGGCATACAGATGCATGGTGGCATAGGCATGACTGATGAATATGAGATTGGTTTCTTTCTGAAACGTGCCCGAGTTGCCGAAAAAACCTTTGGTGACGCTGGCTACCACTACGATCGTCTAGCAACACTGAACGGCTACTAGCAGACCCGGCCCACTTGCCCTCGGGGCACGTGGGCCGAAATTCAGGCAGCGCCAGCTGCCTAAGTCGATTTATCCACAAGCCAACTAAGCCAAAACGATATTGAGCTAGTCGTTGGCAATTTTGCGCCACAAGCCCGCTCCCTTAGCCCGAACCAACACCTACCACGGGGTATCTATCAGCATGTCGGTTAAGGATATTCCAGACGCGGATATCGGCGTCAGCATAATCTAAAGCAAATCCCTGAAATCGGTTTTCGACGACATCATCCGCTATAGCAGCATAGGTCGCCTGTCGTGCCAGCTGCAGTTGCGGCGGCGTCAACTGATCATATAGTAACGCCAAGCCGAACTGCTCCAGGTCTCGCAGCGCTTGCGCAATCTCCCGAGTCGGCGCCGGCATTCCTGTTGTGGNCATAGGTTTTATCCTCTCGACATGTCTGACTCAGGCTTTCGCAACAGCCAGAGTGTTATCAACCGGCAACGCCGCATCAGCCTGGTGTCACCGAACCAGGCACAGAAGTCTCGGTACCGTAACCAGCGCGATTTAGCATCGACGAAGTTATTTTTACATGATCTGCGCCAAGCCTATTAGCGCCCGCAAATGTTTTACTTTTTGTGTTGTGTCAAATTTCAACCAGTAGCTCATCAGTATATTGACTCTGAGGAAACGTAGCTGTCTTTATCAAGCACCTTTAACCCAAGCACCTTTAACCCAAGCACCTTTTAACCCAAGCACTTTTAACCCAAGCACTTTTAGTTAGGCGGTCGCCGCCTCAAGATTTTGCTTGAAAAAATGTTAGATCAGGCTTTTTTTTGGTTATAAAAGTACTATTTTTGCTTTAGGCGTCTAAAACATCTTAGAAAACAACTTAGAAAACAACTTAGAAAACAACTTAGAAAACANCTTAGAAAACAGCTTAGAAAACACTTTAGAAAACACATGGCTATATCATTGAATTATGCAGTACTTGCTAACAAGGGGATGACTATGTCGATTAGATTAAATAAGTCCTTGAGGAACAATGTTAAGCTTCTAATGGGATGTGCAGTGGGGAGTATCATGTGGGTAACTGGAGGTGCCCATGCCGCCTCTGGGATGATCGAAGAGGTCGTGGTTACGGCCCAGCGTGTCGAAGAAAGCGTGCAGGATGTGCCGATCGCTGTGAGTGCGTTCAGCGGCCAGATGATGGAAGACCGGCAGATTCTTAGTCCGTCTGATCTACAGTTCGCGACACCAAATGTGTCGTTCACAGCAACCAACTTCGGCGGTTCGAGCTTCAGTATCCGCGGGATTGGCCGTCTTGTTATCGCTGGGTCTGGCGAGAACGGGGTTTCTATTCACCAAAATCAGATCGCTGTGCCTACCAGTCTGACGACTGTCGAGTTTTATGACCTAGAGCGGGTTGAGGTATTACGAGGCCCCCAGGGCACCTTATTTGGCCGTAACGCTACCGGCGGCGCCGTCAACATGGTCACCAAAATGCCCGAGTATGATGCCGTTAAAGGCTTCATCGATGGCGAGTATGGCGACTACTCAAACCAGCGCCTCAAAGGCGCATTAAATATTCCGATCAGCGACAACTTTGCTGTTCGTGTGGCCGGCATGGCCCTGAGTCGCGATGGCTATATCGAGAACACGGCCTACGGCCAGCAAGGCAACTGTGTGACGCCCGGCACCACCTTAGTAGATGCTTATGGTAGCGATCCCGCGAACGCGGCCTTGCCAAATAAAGCCAACATTCTCTCGGGCACGGTTAATCCCGCGGTTCTGTCGCCTTGTACGATTGACAACATCGACGATGACTTGGATGGACGTGACATCTACACCTACCGCATCACGGCCTCATGGGATATTACAGACGAGGCTAAATTCTGGTTCCAGTACTCCAAATTCAACGAGGATGACGACAAGATCAGAATCACCAACCAGGTTTGCGCAACCAACGATCTGCCAACGGTTGGCTGTGAAGCCGATTCGTTCGGCTTTCAGAACCCCCACAACGGCTCGACAACTGGCGGTCTATTTGGCGGATTGAATGAGGCAGTCCTGTTAGGTACGCCTAATCCTTACAGTGGCTTTACGAACAACGCCTCGGGCTTCCGACAACAACACACGGACTTCGAGCCCTTATACCGATACGATGAAGACCTCTATACCATGGGCTTCTCCTACGATTTTGAGAAATTTCGTTTCGGCATTCTTGCAGGTCACACCAAGCAAGACTATGTTGCCCGTCAGGACTACCTGATGGACGTCGGTAACGTACTGTTCGCTACCGCCGCTAACCCCAGTGGTCTGTGGCCCACTTCGGACACAGCGGGCTATTATGCGGGTGCTGACTGGACCAGCCCGACCTGTAACTGGAATGACGGCACGGCCGGCATATTCGGCGGCTGTGTGCACGACTCAGACCAAACTCGGGTTCAAGCTTTTGACCAGAGTGACAGCAGCAGCGAATACTCGACTGTAGAGATGAAAGTCGAATCCGACTTGGATGGCCGATTCAACTTCATCGTCGGGGTCAATTACTCAGAGTACGAAGGCTACGGTGACTACTATGTCAATGCCAATACGCTTGACCTCGTAGGACTCTATGGTGTGCCGAAACTTGGCTTTCCGCCCTTATATCCAACCATGTATAACTCGACCAGCAATCCTAATGGCGACGGTAACACCGGCGATTCCTTTGCCTACTTTGGCGAGGTTTACTTTGATGTTAACGACAAGATTAAGCTAACTGTCGGTCTGCGACGCAACGACGATCACAAAGAAGTCAGTGACAGCGGCGTGCTTTACAACGCCTTGGATCTCGACATTCCCAACGTAGATTGGCTGCGCTCCTACCTGGTTTATTTCGGTTTGCCCGCCTCTGACCTAGACAAGCTCTACTCATCTGCCGCGGACATCACTGCTGCCGAAGCCACCGCGCCCGCGAGCGCTGAACGTCTTGCGATTGCCCAAGCTGTACCACTCGTTCCCGACTTTAATGAGCAGCGGCTGCTAACCGGTAGCCCGAGTGCTGCTGACTTTAAGGCAACAACCGGACGTATCGGTCTCGACTGGCAGATCAATGACGACATGATGGCTTACGCATTTTTTACCCGCGGCTACAAGCCTGGTGGTTTCAACCCGCCACAGAATGCAACCTTGGCGACAGAAACTGTAAAGTACATCTTTGACTCCGAGAAAGTTGATGCGTTTGAGGTCGGGACCAAGAATACACTGATGGATGGCACTATGGTGATAAACGGCGCCGCCTTTACCTACAAGTATGAGGGCCTACAAACTACACGAATTCGCAACAATAACTCGATCAACGACAATATTGATGCGAACATTCGTGGCTTAGAGCTTGAGCTCTTCTGGCAGCCACAATGGGCGCCCTATCTGTCTATCGATGCATCCTATGCCTATCTCGATGCCACCGTGGACGGCTCAACCTCTCTGGATCCTGTTAATCGTACTGCGGGCAATCCCGACTATATCACCCTGAAGAACATAGATCCGGGTTCAGCGACTGCCGTAAACTATGTCGCGAAAACCTCTGATATCACCGATGCGATCGTTCAGGCTGCGTATAATACCTCATGTGCGGCGAACAGTGATTTAAACCCTAATGCCGGTACAACCTGCCCTGACGTATTGCCAGGCACGGTTTACACTGGCATAGCGGGCGTGGATCATATTCCGACTTACATGTCTCGTACCTTCCTGACCAACGCCGGCGTCGAAGTTTCAGACGGCCTGAACACGAACCTCGATGGCAACCAGTTGCCCAACGCACCGAAGAACAATATTCACTTGGGTGTCGCCTACACGGTACCTGTGGATGCGCTGGCTGGCTCCCTGATCTTCCGCTGGGATTACTCCTGGCGTGATGACCAGTTTGCTCGCGAGTTCAACACCGTCGGCGACCAGATCGATGCCTGGGATCAGCACAACGCTTCGATCATTTACGAAAGTTCTGACGGTCACTGGCAGGGTCGTTTGTGGATGCGTAACGTTCTCGACGACGACAATGTCACCGGTAAGTACCTGACCTCCGACACTTCTGGTTTCTTCAGGAACTACTTCCTGACAGAACCAAGAATTTTCGGTGCATCCATACGATACAGCTTTGGCGAATAATTAGCCGCAGCGCCGCAAAAAAACCCGCGAAACATTGCGGGTTTTTTTGCTCAGTTTATTTTGCCGCGGTCGTCCCTATCCCACACTTACTCCTCTACCTTCAACCATGGCTTCGAACATGGCTTCGATCATGGCTTCAACCATGGCTTCAACCATGGCTTCAACCATGGGCTGCCGTTATTGACTTCGTTGAGCAAAACCAACATCAACGCCCGCCATTGCGGTCTAGCTTTCTGTGTAGCGTTTTACCAACTGTCGACCCAGAGCCATCATATGAACCTGGTCTGGCCCATCGGCCTGCCGGCACCAGCGCGCATAGTTGAAGGCCTCTGCCATCGGGTAGTCTGCAGTCAATCCACCGGCACCATGTATCTGCATACAACGATCTATCACCCGCTGGGCCATCAGCGGTACCGTGATTTTCGCCGCCGCGATCAGATCTCGCGCCTCTTTAGCCCCGACAGCATCCATTTTGCATGCCGTCTTCAGGGTTAACAGCCTGGCCTGTTCTATTTCACAGAAACTCTTCGCAATATCCTCCAACACAGACTGATGCTCCGCCAGCTTGCGACCAAAGGTCTCGCGCTTCGTCGCACGGTCGCAGGCCAACTCTAGCGACCGCTGAGCACTGCCGATCAAGCGCATACAATGGTGAATTCGACCCGGCCCCAACCGCCCCTGAGAGATCTCGAATCCACGACCCTCACCCAGTAGCATATTTTCTGCTGGCACCCTGACATCCTGAAAATGCACTTCCGCATGACCACCGGGCGCATCGTCATAACCCAGGGTCGTGAGTGGTCTAACGACAGTGACACCCGGCGTCTGCTTAGGTATCAATATTTGACTTTGACGCAGGTGACGGTTTGGGTTTTCTGGGTCGGACTGACCCATGACAATAAAAATTTTAGTCCGCTCGTAAGGCGCGTTGGTAATAAACCATTTCTTACCATTGATCACATAACTGTCACCTTCACGGACGATCGAGGTGCGCACATTGGTAGCATCACTGGAGGCAACGTCCGGTTCAGTCATACAGTAGGACGATCGAATCTCACCGTTGAGCAAGGGCTCCAACCACTCAGACTGCTGCGCTTCGGTTCCATACTTAAGAAACACTTCCATGTTACCGGTATCCGGCGCATTACAGTTAAAAACTTCCGGACTCCAGAGGACCCGCCCCATGATTTCAGCCAACTCACAGTAACTTTCATTCGTCAGACCACCATGATCTTTGGGTAACCACAGATTCCAAAGTCCAGCCTGACGGGCCTTTTCTTTGAGCGTCTCCATTAACGGCACTGTCCCAAATCGATTAGGTAAAGCCGCCAATTGAGCATGATAATTGGCCTCATTGGGATAAATATGCTGATTCATAAANTGCAGCAGCGCCTGCTTGATTGGCTCGATATGAAGCGTGTCGTGACTCATTAAAATATTTCCTGGGGATTTGAAGAAAAGCGATACATTACCTGACTTGACGACTAATCGCAGCGTTTAAAGCCAACCCCACGCCGCTATCAGAACAGTCGCTGACAGCATTTAATTTAGACGACCCGTCACTAGTTTGCGTTTAACAATGCTACATTAACCTTCTATGACTGCCGGTTGGCTATGACTGCCGGTTGGCTATGACTGGCAAGCTACTTCAAGCGATTTTTTTAACCCTTTTTTTGTCAACAAGAGGACTTACCATGGCGGGTACGATAAACGTTGAGCACATCGGCAATATCAGCTTACTCACGATTGACAATCCGCCAGCGAATGCGATGGATGCGAACATGCTGGGCAGGCTCCTTGATGAGTTTGAGGCCATCGCGCAGGCAGCCAGAACCCGCGCAGTGGTACTGACCGGGACAGGATCTTCTTTTTGCGCCGGCGCTGATCTGAAAGCCAACGGCGGTGAAGCCCTTTCGGCTTTCGGACGACTGCTGAATGCAGTGGAGTCGTCACCGATACCCGTGATCGCGGCTATTAATGGCTGGTGCATCGGGGGTGGATTTGAGCTGGCCTTATGTTGCGATATCAGGATAGCTGCTCGCGAGGCTAAATTTGCCTGTGCTGGCGTCAATATGGGTCTCATGGCCTCGGCTTATCGCTTACCGCGCCTTATCGGCATCGGGCGCGCCAAGACCATGCTGTTAACTGGCTCGACTTTTGACGCAACTACCATGGAGCACTTCGGCGTCACGACTCAGACCGAATCATTCGATGAACTGCTAGTGGCAGCAAAAACTCTGGCAATGAGGATCGCCTCGCGAGCCCCATTGTCGGTCGAAGCGACGAAACGAGTTGCATCTCGCGCGCTCGACCTGGATCCGACCGCGATGCGTGAGTTGGAAAGCCTGGAATTGTCGCCGCTGCGCGCCAGCCAGGACCACCGAGAAGCAGTCCTGGCTTTTCGCGAAAAGCGCGAACCGACATTTACTCGATCCTGAGCTTTAGCGACATCCAGACTCGATTTCTGACAGCTATGCAGAGAGCGGCGAAGACTGAAAACCTCAAGCATTAACTTTTAATGAAGATTCTTCTGTAAACACAAAATTCGCTGGCGTGCTTTCGTGGAATTTAAACCCGTTTGATTCATCGCGCAAAGCTTGGCGGTTAGTCTTCAGCTGCGCCCCGCCACAACTGCTGCTGGGCCAGCAGGATGACGATGACAATCGCCAAGGTGGCGAAGGACAGAATCGGGAATAAAACCGGCAGGGTCAGCCACTGGGCTAACATGGCAACAGGCATCGTCATCAGTTGGGCAAAAGCCATATTGAGCTGAAAGATACTCATCAATCGACCTCGTATATCATTTGGCGCCAACTGTTGAATCAAGATCGTTGCAGAGACCATCGTAATCGTCATACCCGCGCCCAGGCCAACGTTACCGATGATGGCGTTCATGATCGTGTGATCATAGACAAACACCACAAAAGACAAAGAAAACAGAATCGCGCCGAAGGCCATCAGCGCGCCGCGGTTAGGATAGGAAGCCAACTGGGTCATGGCTACGGCACCCAGGAACGATCCGAAACCCCAGAACATGACAATAAAGCCCATATTAGGAATAGCGACACCCACCACCGTCGTCACCCAAGTAGGCCCCAGACTGGCCGTGGCGGGATATCCGAGGCTCATCATCATCACCAGTAGTAAAATGACCCACAGAATCACTGGATGGTTGCGGGCATAGCGCAACCCGACGGCAACGTCCCTGGCAATCTCACTAAAGCCATAGCGCTTATCGGCCGATGAGTCTGCCACGGGTGTCGCTCGATAACTCATCATAGCCACGCAGATAATCGCAATGATATGCCCGCAAACACTGAATAAGTAGGCACCACTGTAACCGAAGGCATCGATGATCAAACCTGTAAACATCATGGCTATGGGCATCGCGATCTGGCCGGCAACCTGGTTTAACGAGATGCCGCCTGGCGTCAGGGCCGGACCGAGGATATCGGGGACAATCGCCAGCCGCGTAGGACCATCAATGGCCTGCAGGCCGGCGGTGATAAACGTCAATCCAAAAAACAGGACAAAACCTGCCATACCACCATCCGACAGGTACATCATGGCGGCAATCCCCATCGTCCCCAGAACCTGCAACGACTGAATGAGAATCAATAACTTGCGTCGATCGTAACGATCCGCCAATGCGCCACCATAGAGCCCGAAGGTCAGTGAGCCAAGGCCGCGACTGGTAGCAATCAAGGCCACCATGATCAGCCAGATATCCCGAGGCGCAAAATGCTGAACCCAAAGGATCTGGGTAATGAATTGCAGAGGCATGAGCATCTGGCCGATGGCGAAGCCCGCCAGCAGATAACGAAAATCCCGAATTTTTAGGGGTGCCAGCGCACCAGACTTGGCCATGTCATTATTTCCGCAGAGGGTCATCGATAATTAGCACAGGCGCAACTGCGCGCCCGCCACCATACCACTCAAACCAGTGGTGCGTTTATTTAATTCATTTTTAGTAAATTCGCCTATTCTGGCGTGTGGTCAACTAAACATGCGTGCCAAACATTCCTTATAAACAGCGAGGTCAACCCATGGTCGAACAAGGCAGCCTAGACAAGCTCGAGGCATTTCTGTCAACGTTGAGCATCTGTGTGGACACCCAACTACCTACTCACCCAAGCCTTGATTTCAAGCCTTAGAACAACGACGACGGATCAGCCAAAAATACTCTTGGCACACGCCATAGGGACGTATTTACAGCCTGATCTCATAGAACGCATTAAAGATATCACCCTCGAAGGGAATCCGCCGAAAACGGCTAAAACCTGCCGCCGCCGTCATCTCACGGGCTTTGCTCTCCGGAAAGCCCAGCGTTCCCAGACCCGCCCCACCGGGCACTGATAGCCCCGACGACATGCACACCATCACCGAGAACGAATAAGCGATAGTCGCCATGGGGTTCTCCTTTAAATTCTCAGCGAAGGACGATTTACCCTGAATGTCCGCACATAACCAAGTGCCATTCGGCTTCAGCGACGCCTTGATGGCTTCGATCAACACCTGTGGATGCGTTGAGTCATGAACGACATCAAACGTGGTGATCAAATCGAAGCTGCCATCCTCGGGCAACGGTTGATCGATGGGATTATGCAGCTGAACATTTTTCACCCCCGCCTCGCGAACATTATTCCTGGCCCGGCCGAGGGCATTCATAGAAATGTCATAGCCGATAAACTGGCTGTTGGGGTACGCCTTGGCCATCTCGATCATCGCCACACCGGCACCACAGCCTACATCAGCCACCAAAGCACCCTCGGTCAGCTTGGCCACCGCACCTTCGGTACTGGGCAGTAAATCAGGTACCAGATGCAGCTGTTGGAACTTGCGGCTCATCCGCTCGATACCACAAGCACAAGCCTCGCCTTTGTCATCGAAGCTTTGACCGAGGCCGGTGCGAAAACATTCCGGTAAATGCTCGAGAGTGTCATACATGGCGACCACAGAATGAATCATGCCACCCAGATAAGCCGGATGTTCAGGATCGGCCAACACGGCCTTGGCTTCCGGTGACATTGAAAACTCGATGGCAGCTTCATCAAAGTTAATCTGGCCAATACAGACCTGCTGATACAACCACTCCCTGACCCAGCGCTCTGACAACTGGGTTGCATCGGCCAGTTGCTGGCTCGTGGCCGGACCGATGGCCGCAAGCCCCTTATAGAGCCCCAGCTGTTCACCGACAAAGGTCAGGGCGACATTCATACCGGCAGTAACGCTGCCACTGACCTTACCCGCAAAGGCTTGCAGGGCCTTGGGATCTCGAATTTCTGCGTTCGCTTGGGCTGACATGGCTGACTCCTAGGGGGTAGTAAAATGTCGTATCTGACGGTGTAAAAACTAATGGTAACGAACCTCTGCCGCAGCACCTAGCTTTTGTGCACAACTCGACACAGCTGCAACCAGGGGCCTCGACTTAAAACTCAGCGCCCAGTCTGTACCCCTTGGTCCTTGGGCAGCCCGTCGCGCAGGGTAGATCATCGGTCCAGATCTTGTAAAATACGAGAAACCTTAAAACCAGGAATGCCAGTGAACCGATTATTCAGTGTGATGTTTATCTTTGCCTTGATCCAGGGTTGCTCTCAAGAGCAAGCCGCTGACCCAAAGACTGAACTGGCGCCCGCGGTCGTCGAGCAGAATGGAGTGGCATCAAGTGAGATAGAGAGCCAAGGAGACAAGGCACTCGACTGGCGGCAGCATTTAACCCAACCGCAGATGATGACCTTCGACGCTAACAGCAACTACTATTGGGACTTAGCCACCAACATGGGGGAGATGCGATTTCGCCTGTTCCACGAAACCGCGCCCATGCATGCTACCAGCACGATCTTTCTCACTGAGCAGGGTTTTTATGACAACATTCCTGGTTTTATGGCCCAAGGTGGTGACCCGACGGGCACCGGCAGAGGCGACCCAGGCTACAAATATGCCGGTGAATTTGCCGGTAATCTGTCCCACGACAAACCAGGATTGTTGAGTATGGCCAACGCCGGTCCCGACACTGATGGCAGCCAGTTCTTTATCACCTTTGTCGCCACGCCATTTCTCGATGGTAAACACACCCTATTCGGCGAGTTAGTCAGCGGCATGGAGACTCTGAAGGCACTTGAGGCGCGGGGCAGCCGCAGCGGCAAGACCAGCGAAACCCTGACAATCATCAAAGCCACAATTCATCAGGAACCAGCGGCGCAATAAGAGGTGAACAACACACTGCGCCCGAGACTACCGGGCGTCGCCTTAACCCGAGATCGCAATATCGGCGAATCGTATATGAGGCATCAGGGCAGACCGTTCCCAGTTCCAGTACTGCTGGTCACCAATCATCGAGATCTTCCCTAGCATGTCATAAAAGTTACCGGCAACGGTGATTCCCCGCACAGCACGCACCCGCTCGCCGTTTTGACACAAGTAGCCTGAAGCGCCAAAGCTGAAGTTTCCTGAGATCGCATTCGCACCTGAGTGCAGCCCGGTCAGGTCCGTCAACAACAGGTATTCACCACCCAGCAGATCCTGAGCCAAATCCTCGCCCTTACCAATCTCCAGCTGATGCAAACCAACACCCATTGTTGATTTAGGGCCGCGGGTAGCATGCCCGGTGGTAACCAAATCAAAGAACGACGCCGTCGCGCTATTGTGAATCAAGGATGCCAAATTACCGTCGACAATCAGTGGCGTCGACTGGGTCGCCGCTCCTTCTGAGTCAAACAAAGCATAACCAAAACCGGCACTATTCAAGGGCTTATCGATAATATTCAAACGCCGATCAGCGATCAATTGACCGACCTTTTCGCGCATGGGGTTCACCCCATCTTTGGCTGACTTGCCGGAAAACATCATGGCAAAGGTGTGGAATAACTGGACCTGGGTTTCTTCGTCAAAGATGACATCATAATGACCACTGGCAACGGGCGTGCCCTCAAGCAGACCCAGACAGTTTTCATGGGTTCGCGTCACGATCTGAGTCAAGTCTAGCTCACCGAACAAGCGCGCAGCCTGACCGACACCATCCATCGCATTTTTATCGCCGTCTTCCACTAACGCATAGGCATAGGCGGCGCACATACGGCTCTTTGAGTAGGCGCTTAAGCCGGCGCTGGAGAAGATATGACGCTCGCCGGTATTATCCTGGACACCATTATAGGGCACATTTTTGACCTTGTTCTTCGCCGCCAGATTGCGTTCCATCGCTAGCGCAAAATCAATTTGTGCATCAATACCAACATCCTCATGGGGACATAAGACCTCGTCGTCGGTGTGCA
>JGI20154J14316_10001666_pt1 | contig 19459 bp, 15 predicted proteins | sample COG_04_FD_14316 | JGI IMG/M metagenome (IMG submission 14316)
AATGTAGTGATAAATGACGCTACAGAGTCTATCAAAGGGTTTAAAACATTAAACTACTCTGGTACTGATTCTAGAAAATACTCTTATAACACGTCCAGTGGTTTAACGGGGTTGAGTATAGATCAGGTTGTAGCTCAACAAATATCACCTTCTATAATAAACGCTGAAAACTATACGCCTGGTTGGTATACTAACTATATCAATACTGATATGGAGGAAGGTATGATAAAAGAGTTTGCTAAGAAAGAAAATAAATACTTCAATAAAATAAAAGGTATAAAAACTTACTACAATGATAATTGTGATAATAATATTGATTCTTCTGCTTTTCAAACTCAAGGATTAGGTTTTGCTACTGTAACTTCATCTGCTCCAACTGCATTTAAATTAACAGTTAAGGTTGACGCTTCTTGTTCTACAGGAACAGGTAATGATCCACTGCCAGACACTACTAAAAAGTTCTGGTACTATTGGACATGTACTAAAACAGGTTCTAACGTAAACGTAGATATAAGACAAACGGCAACAGACCAACTTGTTAAATGTGGTATAGAAGAGTTTTATAATAATTTCCCTAACAATTACACTGGTATTGATAAGAATTATTTTAATTTTAAATTCTTTAATTCTTCAGGTGTTAACGTAAACACTATACTTTATAACGAAAACAACGAGTCTATATCTACTAGTGGTAAGTTTTTATATGTGGAACCAGCTTCAACGCCTGACAACAACGCTTTAAACGCTAATGTTTCTGGCACTGCTGTTCCAAATACTTACTTTATATTAACTGTAACAAACGGTGTTATAACCGCTAAAACTCAATACAATACTTTAGCTAGTTGTGGAACACCTCTTGTGGCTGTAGACTTTTCTTTGTTTGTTGGTTACAGAGTTGGTGGTAACTCTACTAATTTGTTAACCGGTACGGCAGCACAACACGGTACTCCTTCTGGAAGAGCAGCTCTAGCTAAAACACAATTAAAAGATTGGTTAACTGGTCCATTAGTAGGTCAAGTGAGTTCAAATAGATTAATTAGACTATCTGATATATACAAGTATTCCGGTGCAACTGGTTTAGTTGTTGGAGCTCAGCTTCACAATGATATTGGTCCAATTGCTACAGATGGTATATTTGGGCACAACACTAACTCAGCGCCAATACCTAATGGTTATTGGTCTTACACTTCACCATCAAGCAACTTATTAAAAACAGATGCCGGCTGGTCAAGTCTTGATAGTGCTTGGAAGTTTATAACATTTGAAAATGGAATAGTTACTCACATAACAACAATGAATACATTATAATGGCAGATCAAACAATTATAAATAACTATACGGTATCACAAGTTACGTACTCTGTTACGGCAGGAACAAATGTAGCTTTGCAGCACGCTACGGCAATATTGATAATATCACCTTTAAGTGGTTATGTTGTTGTGGCTGAGGATTTTTCTTGGGTAAACACTACTTTAGCTAACATAGACACTGTTGTTTTTACGCAAGATGGGACTGATGTTAGATGTATTGTTACTTTTGATAACCCATTCGCTATGCCTGCAGCAACAACTATATTAGCTTTATGTATAAGTGGTTCTGCTAAAATATCAACAGTTCAAGTCGTAGGTACTTACAATGCTACAGGTTCATCTACAAACATGACTATAGATCAAGAAAGCCCTATTCCTGAAACAATAAGTTATGATATATCAGGAACTGCTCTTTCAGCTGTTATGTTTTTAGAAAAAACTTATACAGCAGCGAGTGGTTACTTTTTTGTTGAAGATTTTAATATAGAATATACAGGTTTCAATATGGTTGTTGACAACTACAATTGTGTTGAAACAAAGACTTATGATGCAAACAATAAGTTAACAGCTATAAACTTAAAATTTTATTACACTTTTGCAAATGAAGCAAGTATATACGGTAATAATATAAACGTTACAATTCCTGCTACAGAAGCTACTTATATTGTTAGTAATAAAATTAGAAACTATTCTTTCATTGGTGGTAATAACCAAGTTCAAGAACCTGGAGCTGTAAGAAAGGTTAGAATATATGGAAACCCTACAACAACGTTCACTTTAGCTAGTGCGAACGGATCAATACTAGATATTGGAGAGGTTACAACTGACGGTCTTGATACAATTGTGTTTTACGCAACAACACCGACTATTACAATGCCAGCTTCTGGTTATTTTGATATAAATATATACATACCGGCCTCTAGTTCAAACGTGACTTACACGTTTACATTAGCTGGTGGTAATTTAATTAGTCCTTTCCCGCAACCTAATCCTTTTTATATATATCAAAAAGCTAAAGTTAATTTAACTTTCACAGCAAGTGGTACAGATATGGTGGTTAGTACAGTCTTACCTAGTCAAACTAGTTTCGTAAAAACGTTCGATGCTAATAGTCAACCTACCAGTGGTGCTTCAACCGCTTCTCAAGTTGATTATAATTTTAAAGTAACCGGTAATACAGGTCAAATTATAACTCTAAATAATCAAGATACCGTGGGTTACGGTGGGTGGTCTAATTTAGACAGTGTGGACAACGCTCTGTCGAGTGCTATAGCTAATACTTTAGTTTTACCTGTTCAAGATGCTACAGGTATAGTTGCTGGTATGAGATTCTCTACACCTTACTTTTCATCAAGCGATGTATATACTGTTGCTAGTGTTAATAGTAATAACGTTACATTAACAGGTGGTCCTAGCTTAACATTGCCAGATGACACAAATGTTAGTTTTAATAATAGAAAAGGTTCTGAATTAATACTACCTGTTACCGCGGTTTTAAATGATGCGGCAACCGAAGCTACTATTACTGGACCTGGTACTATACAAGCGTATGGAGACTCGGATGTTACTTTTAACTTAGATTTAACCTCTGTTATTACTTTAGGATCTGCTAATGGATGTGTTGAATATGACATAGTTGTTGGTAACGCTGGTGGAACTGTAAAGTATTACGACTGTGTTACTAATACAAAAAGAGTTATATACACAAACAAAGGTGATACTAATTTTTCTATATGTGCACTAACTAGCCCAGCTCCTGTGGTATCAGGTACTATGACCTCTACTGCTAATGGTGATACTTGTGATACAACTGGTGTTGATCAAACATGCGCTACTTGGACTATACAGTACAACCCAGCTACCACGGCAAGATCAAAACAAGTTGCTGTAACGTATATAAACTGTGAAACATTAGCTGAAGAAACAATAAACATAGGTGTTTTATCACCAGCTATAACACAGTGTGCTACAAGACAAACACCAGTAAGCGTTGATCCAGGTGATGGAGGAGCTACAATAACATTAACTAATCTAAATTGCACACCTTAAAAAATAAATCATGGCGACACAACCGATAACATTATTATTCCCTACAGCGGTAAACGTATCACTACAGGTTGGTGACACAGTTTATTATCTAGCTGCTAACGAGGAAATAGTAGAAATAGGTCCAATAACCAGTATAACTACAAACGCTAACGGATCAGTTACAATAGTGGCTAATATAGACACTTTAACAACACCGCCCACAAACAGCAGTTATATATTTTTTACTAAAGATTCTCAAGGTAATACTTCTAATTTAAAAGGCTATTACGCAGAGGCACAATTTAGAAACGATAAAACAACAGAGGTTGAATTATTTTCAGTAGGATCAGAAATATTTGAAAGTAGTAAATAACCTGTAATTATAATAACATAAAAGAATTAACATGGCACAAGGAATTTACAAAAAATCACCCATTAAACTTTTAACTGGAGGTATGATGGCTCAGGCAGCTGGAGGCCTTATGGGTATTGCCGGTGGTATAATTGGTGGTGGAAAAAGAAGAAGAGAGCAAAAAGCTGCTCAAGCAGAAATGAACAGGAATAAAGCAAGGTTTGAAAATCTAGACACTTCAAACCTAGCAGCAAACCTAGATAACGCATACGAAGACTTAAGTGTGAATACTCAGGCTGCAGATTTTGCTAGAGATCAATCACAACAAAACATGGCTAATACCATGAACAGTATGGGTGGTGCTGCAGGTGGATCTGGTATAGCGGCTATGGCTCAAGCTTTGGCAGGTGCTGGAAATCAACAAGCGCAACAAGCAGCCGTAAGTATAGGACAACAAGAGCAATCTAATCAAATGAAAGCCGCTGGTGGAAGAATGAGTATTCAAAACGCTGAAATGGCTGGTGCTCAAGCTTCTAGACAAGCAGAGCAAAATAAAACAGAAACGCTGCTAGGTATGTCACAACAAAGGCTTGGTGCTGCTAATGCTGCGAGAGACGCGGCTACTCAATCTATAATGGGAGGAGTTGGTTCTATAGCGGGAGCTGGTGGAGACATGATAGATAACAGATAAAAATATAAAAATGGCAAACGAAACATTAATAAAAGGAGCTGGATTTGCTTCAGGAGGTTCACAAACCGGAGGTTTTGTAAATCTACAGTCTGCCTATGTTCAAGGTATGAACACGCCTATGTCTGAGATTGGTAGAAGAGCTTTACAAGAAGCCGCATACAAAAGAAAACAAGATGAGGTTGAGTTAAAGAATTATGTAAACAAACTAGAAGATGTTGAAATAGGTAAGGTTGAAGACTCTATGAGACCTGAGGTTACTCAGTTTTTAGTGGATAATAAAAACAATTATGCTGAAGCTGCTAGATTAGCGGCTGATTTAGATGCTGATGATCCAGCATACATGGAGGCTGTTTCTGAAATGAATAGAATAAATTCTGCTTTTAAATCTTTAAGTAAAAATCTAGATCTTTTTAAAGAAAAGAGAACACAGTTTTATGATGACGTAAGAAATAACTCTATAAGTAAAGGTTCTAACTTAGATGCTTTAAACTCTTTATTTAAAAACAGTGACTATGCTGTAGAGATAGACGAGTATGGTAATCTTTCGGTCGAGAATGATGGAGAGTATGTTCCTATGACTGATTTTGAAGAAGACACTGAGTATAATTATTTTTTAACAGATGCAGAGGATTTTAATAAATTAATGCAGCTTACTGACACAGCAACAAAGGGGGCTGTTAAAATACAAGGAGGTTTAGAGCAGAACTATAGATACCAATTAAACGGATTGTTTAATAATATGGGTAGAGAAGATCTAATGTCTATGATGCACGACACAGTTATTAGTAACACACCTTTAAAAGACCGTGAGGATTTTGATCAGGGTTTGTTTGATATAGAAAGAGAAGGAGAGCTTAGAGAGTGGTTGTCTAACACCTACATGGATAGTTTAAAAACAGTAGCTGCATCAGCTGCTAAACAAAAAGAAATAAGAAATAGACCTAAGCCAACTAGAGGTGAGATTGTTAATAATCAAAAAATTAAAAAAGTTACAGATTATTTTAACAAAATGAAGGGTCAAGCCAATACTTTTATACCAGGTAGAAGATCTTCAATTTCAATTCAAACTATTTCAAGAGCGGATGGTAGTGGACTAGTTGATTATATTGCTGTTGAGAATGGCTCAAAAAAGACAGATATTGAATTGAACAATGACGAGGAAGCTTTAGCTTGGTTAACTTCATAATAAAATAAAATAAAAAAATATGAGTACAGGTTATATAGTAGGTGACAGAAAATATACAGAAGACGAAGCAAAAACTGCTGCTTCTGGTTTAGGTATAGATTTAAGCACTTGGAAACAAACTTTCAACGCCAAGTTAGTGGCGGGAAACCAATTAGATCCTGCAGGAAATGCGGAGGCGAATGCAGGGTCGGAGAACAATCAAGCCTCAAACCAAAAAGAATCGGGTTCGTTTGGAAATCCTTCTTCATCGGTATCACTATTGAATAGAGATGAAATAAAAGAGGAAACACCTGAGTGGATATCACAGATATACGAGCAAAATCCTTATGACCCATCTGCTCAAGACCAACAAGTTTTAATGGGTGGTGGATTTGAACATAATATAAATTTGCTAAAAAAAGAGCAGAAGAAATATTCAATGTTTGATGTTAAATCTAGTGACATAGACGAAGAAATAAAAAGACTTCAGTTTGAACAAGATAACACAGGTGAAAGAAATAGAACAAGAAGATCTAGAGATCATAGAAAAGTAAAAAACAAGTTATCTGAATATGATGATCAAATAACTAGAATATACAGTGACGAAAGTTTAAACATAGATGAGCAGAAAACTTTAGAGCTTGCTGTAATAGAGGATAAAAATACTTATTTAAACTTCGGTATATCTAAAGCTGAAAAAAAAGATTACGAAGAAAACTTAAAGATTTTAGAGAATATATCTAAAACAACAGATAATGAGGCTAATAGTTCTGGCTTTCAGATACACTCTGATAATGAAGAAGAACAAATAGAGTTAACACAACAAGTAGAAGACGAGATATTAAATACCGTAGGTAGTGACAGAAGAGCTAAGCAGAGATTAATTGGATCTGTTAGCGACGAAGCTATTACAGCTACTATGGGTTTTGAGCAGAAAGAGCAGATAATAAACAATGCTAAAATGCAGGTTATTAGTAAAGCTTCTGACAAAGCTCAAAAAGATATGGCTCGTTTACAAAACGACCTTTACAAAGAGTTTAGCTCTGAAGAGGATTTAACTCAAGCTGCTGTTGATGACTTTAATTTAAAAGCTAAAGAGATACAAGATACGTTTTATAATCTAGCTGGTCAATATGATTTTGATTTAGCTACTAAAGCTTTCATGACTACAAACTTTGAAACAACAGCTGAGTTTCAAGAGTGGAGAGATAAGAAAATAGAAGACGGTGAGTTTGTGTCAAGTGCTGCTGATTTTGGTGCAACAATAACTCAAGGTTTGAGAGATTTTGGTACAGAGTACTTTTATGGAACAGCATCTATGGTAAACAGGCTAGCGCTTTATGGTTTAACAAAAGCTGGTGTAGACACTCAAAGTGCGTACGATAGGTTAAATTATATGGACGACCTAGTTGATAGCAGTTTTCTTAAAAACAATACATTTGGGACGTCTGATGTAGGAGGTTCTTTATGGAAAGATGGTGTTAACGTTAGATCTAGTTTTAAAACTTTAGGTAACATGCTTCCTTTTACTTTAGCTTTAGCAGCTTCAGTTAAAAAAGGAGACTTACGTAAACTTAAAGACGTGTACAAGCTTTTTGGTAAAAACAAATCTGGATTAAAATACGGTAACATTGGCTTAAACGTTCCTAAAATAAAAATAGGTGGTAAAACCTTATTAGAAGGTGGTAGAAAAACTATTGGTGGTATAAACATGAATACCATTAGAATGGGCCAAACAGCTTACATGGGTACCATAAGAGATAATTATAATGAAGCTATAGACATGGGCTTGGATGAAGGTCAAGCTTTAGCATATAGTAACATGGCATCTTTCGCAACATCCGTTGTTCAAGGTATAATGCCAGACGCTAACTTCTTTAATACAGCTGCGGGTAAAGGATTATTGAATACTTTCAAAGGTGATTTAAGTAAAGCAGCTAGTAAAAAAGCTATAAAAGAAGTAAGCAAACAATTTGCAAATAATCTTATAGGAGAGATTGGCGAAGAGGAAATGGAACTACTTCTTACAGATATGGCTAAATTAACCGTTGGATTATCTAATCAAACAGGGTTTTTAGATGCACAGACTCAGTTCGAAACTTTAATGGGTACACTTATACTTTCAGGCTCAACGTCTGCAGCAACATCTACTGTTGGAGGTGGTTATAGCAATGTTAAAAAACAAGTATACTTAGAAGCAAGAGCAAACATTACCGGCGTTATGGAAACGTTGAAAGCTAACAAAGAGTACAACCAAAATCTATACGACAGAGCTAAAGCTGCTGGTAAACAAGATTTAATGGATAGAGCTAAGCTAGATCTCGATCAAGCTAACGCTGCTTTACAACATGGTAATGATATTAAAAACGCTATAAACTTAGGTGGAGAGTTTGTTACTGATAAAGAAATAGATTTATACATACAAAAGCAAAAACTACTTGATGCTAAAAAGAATCTAGGAGCTAAAGCTACAGCAACTGTAGAGATGATGATTGATGGTGTTGCTACTACTTTTACTGGAGATTTACAAGGTATCAACGAAAAGATATCAGAAATAGATGGTGAAATTGCTGGTGGAAGGGTAACCCAAAACAAAGAAGAGATATCAAAGAAAACAACTGAAGCTTCTGAGAAAACAGCTAAAAAGCTAGGTATTGATATGAACACTTTTGAAGATGACGATGTTTCTGTTGAAGGCGGCAAAACAGCGGATCAAAAAGTTAAAGATAGAATAGACGAAATAAACGCTGGGTTACCTGAAAGAAACAAGGGTAAGAGCAAGGAAGAGCAGGATAAAAAAGTAAACGTAAAAAGAGTAGGTGACAATGGTTTTGTAGTACAATATAAAGATGGTACTCAAGAAATAATAATAAACAAAACTAAGTCAGAAAAAAATAGTGAAACAACAGTTGCTCAACACGAGGTATTGCACAGTGTTTTAAATGAAACACTAATGAAAAACCCCAAAGCAGCTCAAGCTATGGCTGGTGTTTTAAAAGAGCAAGTAGACAATATGATAGCTAAAGGATATGATCCTAGTTCTTACCTATCACAAAAACTACAAGCTTACAAGAATAACTCAGCTGATGTTCAAGCAGAGGAATTACTTACTTTCTTTTCAGACGGTATGGCTCAAGGTTTTATAGGCTTTGAAGAAAATATGTTTACTAAAATAAAAGATGTTTTAAGACAAACTTTTCAAAACTTAGGTATAAAAGGTATAGAATTTAACACTGGTAAAGACGTTTACAACTTTCTAAAAGACTACAACAAGTCGATGGCTAGCGGTAAAGGTATTAAAGGTTCTATATTAGATGTAGCTAAAAAAGGTGCTAAAGGTAGTTTAGTTAACGGTATAGGATCTCAAACAGCTTTAGAGAGAAAGGTTAACAAATCTTTTGATACAAAAGCTAAAGGCTATGGATCTGAAATAGTAAATTTTTATACACCATATATAAAGAAAGCGGTATTTGGTAGTAACAAAAGTCTTTACGGTAATAAAGCTTTAGTTGGTCAAGTTAGAGAAGTTCAAGCTAAGATACTTGACATAGTTAAAAATCACAACAACTCTGATCCTATATCTCTTACAGATAAAATAGGTAGATTATTTGGACCTACTGGTACTAGTGAAAATACTAAGAGTTCTAAAGATTTATATAGTAGTACTGAAATGATCATGGGACTTGATGAGTCTATGACAGAAGACGATAGAATAGAACATATGAGCAACATGTCTGAGTCTAAGAAAACTAGACTAGGACAATTAGTAGGTTATGAGTATACTAATGAAGTAAAGAAGAGATTAAGAAAGTTTAGTAAGATACCAGGTTTTAAGGCTGTTGAAGAAAGTATTTTAGCTGATATAACTTATGGTACTACAAAGCAGGGTAAAAGCGGTAAAGAAGTAAAAGTACAAGGTATTGTAGGTATAGTTGAAAGATACAGTGGAGCTATAGAGCTTAACAGATGGATCAACGGTCAGCTAGACAACAAGATACAAGGTATAGTAGAAAGCTATAATTTAGGAAAAGAAGCTCAAGAGTTTAGCACAAAGAGCGCAAAAGGCCCAAGTATAAACAAAGGTAAATATACTAACATATTAAAGACAAATGCTGTGCCAAGCTTTGCTGTAAGGCAATTGAAAGAGAGCGTTATAAAAGTTGTTAGAGTTTTAAAAACATCTGTATTTAAAGCAACTTCTAAAAACGTAACAATAGCTCCTTGGATAAGAGAGTTTAAAAAAGAAGTAGGTAAGCAGAACGATATAGTTTTTAAAAAAATAATGGGTGGTTTAGCTAATGATAAATTCTCTAAATACTTATTAAAAAACAAAAAGGTTATATTAGAAAATATGACAACCACTTGGTTAGGTGGTGCAATACCAGCGGCTGTACAAAAAAAGGTAGATGGTAGATGGACATCAGATTGGAAAGGTAAAAAAGTAGACTTTGAATCTAGTGCAGAGACAGGTAGAACTTCTGGGTTAGAAATGGTAAAAAGAGATACTGATATATCTGATGAAAAGTTTTTATCTTATTTTGGTGAGGTTGTCGTTAAAGACGGTAAACCTACATTAAAATCTTTAACTAGAGGTAGAAAAGAGTCTTTAGCTAAAGCTATGGCTGAAGAAACTGGTTTAGAACTTATAGCGAATGACCCTGAGGTATTTAACGAGCTAACTAGTAATCAAGAAAGACTAGGCGTGGTATCAGCTTCTATAGATATATTAGATATAGGTAGAGATATAGAAAGAGGAAATGCTAAGTCAAACAAGTCACCAGAAGTAGTACAAGAGGCTTTGTTTAACATGATGAATGAAGCTATATTAAATGGTGGTAATTCAGATTCTTATTTGCTTTACAAGTCAGAGCAACCTAAAGATATACAGGCTTACGCTGAAGAGATTGGCTTAGGTACTTATTTTGATGAAGGTAAAACTGGTTATAAAAAACCTTTACTAGAGTGGTCTGATATGCCAGTGCTGTTTGGGCCAGCAAAAGAAATATACAAAAGAACTATAACAAACAAAACCAAAGATGAGTCAATGAAACAATTGGCTGATTTTTCAAATGCTTTGATAGATGTATTGCCTCCAGACTTAGTTGATGCTGTGGGTAATGACATGTTTGCTATAGTTTATGCATATTTAGATGGTGCAGAGAAAAAATCTGATGGTAAGCCAGGTAAGTATAATTATTTAGCTAAAAAAAGAAAAGCAAAAGCAGATCAAGAATCTGATATAGAGTTAACTTTTAACCCTGCAGACATAAGAATATTTAACTCTGCTAGTGGTGTTATGAAGCAAATAACAACTATACTTAAAAAAGATATAACAGCAGCTGAAAAGCAAGCTATGGTTGAAGAGAAGTTTGGAGACATAATAGCTAAAGCTGAAATAGCAAACATAGAAGCTTTAAAGTATATAATGGACAAAGCTACTGAGCTTATAGCTAAAGATCCTTCGCTAGCTCCTGGTTTCATGAGATGGATGGAAACTTCAACAAACAATGTAAAGGCTCAAAGAGGTTTAACAAGGTTACCATTAATACAATACGTTGATGGATCAATGGAAGCAGATGAAACTCATGTCTACTATGATCAAGCTAAGAAGTTTGCTATAGAAAGATCTACAGCTATGTACGATAAGCTTCCAGCTAAAACTAAAAAAGAAGTAACGCTACAGCAGTTTATAGATGAAAGATTAGAGAAGCATCCACCAGAAAAACACTTAAAGTTTAAAGGTGAGCATGTTGATCCAGCTGCAAACGTTATGCTTGATTTAGCTAAAGTTGCATTAAAAACGGCAGCTAAGATACATCAAATGGGTTTACTCAACAAACCTAAACAGTTGAGAGCTTTAAACACTTTTGCTGGGTTAGAAATGGATAAAATACTACGCACCTACAGCCAAACGCTTGGTTCAGAGTTATTTTCAGCTATTCAAGATAATTCACTAGGCACAACATCTAAGCTTGGTGACTTTAGAGGATTAACAGTTGATCCCGATTCTTACAATACGTTTTTAACAGCTGAAGGTATACAGGCTGTAGAGTATATAAAGAGAGAAAACTTATCTATAGATTTTATAGAAAAAATAATAAGTAGAGTAAACGTAGATAACTATATAAATAATCAAAACAGGACTGATGCGTTAAATGCCGCGCTTGACCCTAATAAGAAAGTAAAAGGTATTTCTGTTTTTGACTTTGATGATACGTTGGCTCAGACTAAATCTAATGTGCTATACACGATGCCTGACGGCACTAAAGGTAAAATAGATGCTACACAGTTCGCGGCTCAATCGGCTGACTTAGAAGCTCAGGGAGCTATTTTTGATTTTAGTGAATTTAGCCAAGTAATAGATGGTAAAAAAGGTCCTTTAGCTAATTTAGCTTTAAAACGTCAAGGTAAATTTGGTAGTGGTGATATTTTTGTTTTAACCGCAAGACCTCAAGCCTCTGATGTTGCTATTCAAAAGTTTTTAAAAGAAATAGGCTTAGATCTTAAAATATCTAATATAACAGGTTTAGCAGACGGTACGGCTCAAGCTAAAGCAGATTGGATAGTAGGAAAAGCAGCTGATGGTTATAATGACTTTTATTTTGCTGATGACGCTATAAAAAATGTTAAAGCGGTTAGAGAAGCTCTTAGTGTTCTTGATGTCAAAGGTGATGTTCAGCAAGCTATAGTGAAATCAAACAAAAGCAGAAGTCAAGAGTTTAACGAAATGCTAGAGGCTAGAACTGGTATTGACGCTGTAAAAACTTTCTCTAAAGCTAAAGGAGAAATGATGGGTAGAGGTAAAGGTAGGTTCAGGTATTTTCTACCACCATCAGCTGAAGACTTTATGGGAATGATGTATGACTTTTTAGGTAAAGGTAAAAAAGGTGATGCTGATAAAAAGTGGATAGAAGATAACTTAATGAAACCTTACTCGAGAGGTGTTGCTAACATCGAAAGAGCTAAACAAGCGGTACAAAATTCTTACAACTCTTTAAGATCACAATTTAAAGACGTTAGAAAAAAACTAGGTAAACAAATACCAGACGTTGGTTTTACTTATGACCAAGCTGTTAGAGTATACTTGTATACTAAAGCAGGATATAAAATACCTGGGTTATCTAAAAGTGATTTAAAAGAGTTATTAACTATAGTAAACGGAGATCAAAGATTAAAGTTGTTTGCAGATAGTGTTGGTTTAATATCTAACCAAAAAGAAGGTTACATGTCTCCTGGAGAATATTGGTTAACAGGTAGCATAGCTAGTGACTTAAACAATATAACACAAAAAGTAGGTAGAAAAGAGTTTATAAAAGAATTTATAGACAATTCAAAAGAAATATTTAGTGAAGAAAACTTAAACAAGATTGAGGCCGCTTATGGTCAAAACTTTAGAGAATCACTAGAAGACATACTCTACAGAATGGAGAATGGTACTAACAGAACTTTTGGTAAAAACAAACTTGCAAACAAGTGGAGTAACTGGTTAAACAACTCTGTGGGTGCTATAATGTTCTTTAACATGAGATCTGCTTTGCTACAGACTTTGTCAACAGTAAACTTTATTAACTGGACGGATAATAATCCTGCTAAAGCTGCATTAGCTTTTGCAAACCAACCTCAATACTGGAGAGACTTTGCGACTATATTTAATTCAGATAAATTAAAACAAAGACGTAAAGGTTTAAAAACAGATGTAAATGAGGCTGAGCTAGCTAATGCTATGGCTGGTAGCAAAAACAAAGCGCAAGCTGCTTTTCAATACTTATTAAAAATAGGTTTTACACCTACTCAAATAGCGGATAGTTTTGCTATAGCTTCAGGTGGTGCTACAATGTACAGAAATAGAATTAAAACATATTTAAAACAAGGCATGGATCAAAAACAAGCTGAAGATAAAGCTTGGGAAGATTTTTCTATGTTAGCAGAAGAAACTCAACAGTCATCTGATCCATCTCTAATATCAGCTCAACAAGCTGGTCCTTTAGGTAGGTTTGTTTTAGCTTTTCAAAATACACCAATGCAGTATAACAGGCTTATTAAAAAAGCTGCTAGAGATTTAATAAATGGTAGAGGAGACTGGAAAACTAATGTTTCTAAGATAGCTTACTATGGAGCAATACAAAACTTTATATTCTCCGCTATGCAGAAAGCTTTATTTAGCATGTTGTTTGAAGATGAAGAAGAACGATGTGAAGGTTTAGAAGGTAAGAAACTTGAGGCGTGTCAAAATAAAGAGTGGAAAGTAGATGTTGGTAATAGTATGGCAGACAGTATTCTTAGAGGTAGTGGACTTTATGGTGCTGTAGGAGCAACGCTTAAAAATGCTATAAGACAATTTAGAAAACAAGAAAATAAAGGATTTACAGCAGATCACACATACACTATATTAGAATTGGCTAACCTGTCCCCACCTTTAGGTTCTAAGCTAAGAAAAGTATATAGCGCTATACAAACCTACAGGTTTGAGAAAGATGTTATAAAAGAAAGAGGATTAAATTTAGATAGTCCTACTTGGTCTGTAATAGGTAATCTAGTAAGTGGCGGTACAAATGTTCCTTTAGACAGGCTTGTTAAGAAGTTTAACAACATAAATGCAGCACTGGACGAGAGGAACGCTATATGGAAAAGAGCTTTCTTTGCATTTGGATGGAATACATGGGATTTAAAAGCTGAGCCTAACGAAACACATGAGCAAATAAAATCAGACGCTAAAGCTAAAAGAAAAGAAGCTGGTAAGATAAAAGCTAAAAAAACTAGAGAGCAAAACAAAATAAAAGAAGCTCAACGTTTAGCAAACATGGACCCTATAGAAAGAGCTGAATACGAGGCTGAGAAAAAAAGAAAAAGATCTGAGTCTGCTAAAAAAGGTGCTGAAACTAGAAAAAGAAACAAAAGAATAAAAGACTCTATAGCTATAGTTAATTTACAAAAACGACTAAGCGAAAACAGAAAAAGAAAATAAAGGTAAAAATAATAATTATGAGAAATTTAGATTTAAGAAAGCAAATGAAATCCTTTGGAAAAGGATTGATTAAAGGAGCAGTAGCTTCGATCACAGGGGGAGCAAGTTTGGTACCAAATGTTGTAAAAAAATTTGCACAACCTAAAGTTGGCAATTTGCCAAGCATAACAGAAGCTTCTACCGGCATGACGGCTACTAGTAAAAAACTAAAAAGAACAAAAGCTATTAGTAAAGGAATGCAACAATCAAAAAAACTTGAAAAAGCTCCGGCTACGTCTACTAGCGCTAAACAAGCGGAGATTAAAACTGTAAAAACAAAATCTCCCTCACCTAAGATTAGCAAAGCTAAACCTACTGTTAAAAAAACAAATAGTAATAAAAAAGTTAAGACAAAGGTTAAAACAAATAAAAGAGGAGTGGTTAAGATTAAAACAAAAATAAAATAATGTACCAATCACCATTAAGCAAAGTTAGAAAAAGAAAATAAAGACCAGTAAAAAAAATTAAAACAAAAAAAAGAAAACAAGCAATGGCTAACAAATTATCAGAAAACACTGAACTAACATTAGATTTAAAGACGTTAATAATCATAGTAAGCTTCGTCGTTACTGTTGTGGGCATGTGGTTCGCTATACAAACAGATATACAGTTAGCAAAAGAGCTACCTGAACCACAAGTTACTAGAACTGAATATGATCTAAAGGATCAGTTGGTTAGAGAAACTATAATGAACACTCAGGAAAAAGTGGAGGAAAACAGTGATAAGCTTGACAAGATAGATGAAAAGCTATATCAAATTATAAAGAAATAAATCATGAAAAAAACAATAACACTATTAACGCTTCTATTATGTTGCACTATGTATTCTCAAGAATACGTATTACTAGAAATAAATTCAGAATGGAATTGGTCAAACCAAGCAAAAATCCCTTCAATAAAAAACATACCACACCAAGTAGCTTATCTAGAAGAACAAACAGCTAGTTTTAAGAAAAAGGTAAAATCAGTTCCTACAGTTATACTGTATAAAGATGGTAGACCTATAATGCAGTGGTCAGCAGATATAAGTTTTAGATTAGTGTTAAAGAAAGATGATATATTAAAAGCAATAGAAAGAGAAAAAAACAATTAATTATGTGGAAATTAACAAAACAGTATTGGAAAGACGTGTGGGCTTTATTATGGAGCAAAACAAGTATAGATGAAAAAGCTATAGCCACCGTAAAAGAAATTAAAAAAAGATATAAACTTACAGCTGGAGAGCTAGCAGATGTTGCTAAAGCTATTAAAGAGGTTGGTAATCAATTAGGAGATATAGATGACGCGGTGAAGGGTAAGGCTAGGAAAGGTAGAAAGAAGAATGGATAATTGCTACACGCGTGATCAAATAAAAAAAGCTGTATTAAACCTAGGTTACAATTGGTTCGAATCAGGAGAATATAATATTAACATTGTTGGTATAAGAAACTCAGACACTGGTATTGAAGTAACAAATAAGTTTGATGATTGTATAACTGTGTCTTACAAGATAGGCGATNAATGGCAATTTCATTGTTATAAATGTACTACAGATCCAGGTACTCACTGGGTTGAAAACATAATGAAAAAAGAAGGGGTTGCTGTTTTGAAACCTGGTCAATATAAAAGCTCTCACAAACTTAGATTACATGCTGGTAAATATCTAGCCTTAGGACAACAAAATCCTGTAACTGTTTATAGAGACAATAATAGAGATGATAAGTATGATTTAAATGATGATAATACTCAAACAGGTTTGTTTGGTATTAATATACATAGAGCAACAGGTAGATCAGGCAAAACATCTTCAAGAATAGACAAATGGTCTGCTGGTTGTCAAGTAATAGCTAGCAACGATGATTGGCACGAGTTCTTAGACATATGCCAAATAGCTAGAGAAAAGTGGAGTAACAATTTTACTTATACATTAATAAGTTCAAAAGACATAACATGAAAACACCATTGTACAGAAAAGGATGCGGCCCACAAGGGTTAGGCTCACCAGTTAAGCAAAAAAAACCTCCGGGATTTACAGATAAACTTTATATAAAAGCAGAAAAAATACAAGACAAGGCTGATGCAAAGGCGCACAAAGCCGCAATAGCTGTTGACGAAGGCAGAGATAGAAAAGCCAATAGGTTATATAAAAAAGCAGCTAGGCTTGAAAATAGAGGAATTAAAATTGAAGAGAAAGAATCTAAAAGAAGAGAAAAATATAATTACTAGAAAACATGGCACACGGAAAAAGAAAAGGTTGTGGACCTCAAGGGTTAGGCTCACCTATTAAACTAGCACCAATACTTGGTATGGTAGCTAAATCATTAATTGCTAATAAAATTGCAGAAAAAGCCTCACCTAACAAGTTTAAAGGAGCGAACTCTAAAAACTCTGATTGCTGGAAAGGTTATAAGAAACAAGGTACAAAACCATCTCCTAGCAAACCAGGAGTAACTGTTAATAATTGTGTTAAGAAATAAAAAAAGGGAGGCTAACTAGACCTCCCGATTTTAACTAACTAACTAACCATCACACGCAAGACAATCTTCACTCATCGCTTGCTGTGCAATATCTCCACGCAAGACAGATTCTGTCCGCGTATAATATAAGGTTTTAACACCTTTTTTCCATGCTTCAAAATGAACTTTATTAATCCACTTTGGTGTTGCTACACTAGGAAAAGCTAAGTTTAAACTAACTGACTGATCTACATATTGCTGTCTCAGTCCAGCTTGATTAACTAATTCTAGTTGATTAATCTCCTTAAACGTTTTAAATACCTCCTTTGCGGGTGTTTCGTGTCCCAACACAACATCATCAAGCTCAGTAATATTCTGCACGCTACCACCATCGGCCAAGATCTTGTCCCATGTTTCATTATTATTTATTTTAAGTTTTCTAAACAATTTAACTAAAGAAGGATTTTTACGTATAAAAGTTCCTTTAGCGGTTTGCTCTGTAAATACATTAGCAGCCCAAGGTTCTATACCCGGCGAAACATTCCCACTAAGCTTACTGTTAGAAACAGTGGGAGCCACAGCGCGTAAATGAGTATTACGCATACCAGTTCCAGAACACCATAAAGGTTCTCCGTAAGTCTCAGCCAACGCCATTGAAGCTCTTTCACTTTCAATTTTGATCTGACTAAATATTTTCCTAGTTTCAAACTGAGCAAGTAAACCTTCGAACGAGATACCTTTTTCTTGTAGGTACGTGTGCCAGCCCAAAACTCCCAAGCCAAGAGCTCTTCCTTTCGTAGCTGACCTAACCGCGTTTTCAAATCCTCGTAAGCCTTTAGCTCGCTGTATAAACTCTTCCATGACTCCATCAAGGAACCATATACTGTCGTAAATAAGGTTTGTGCCTTTCCACTCTTCATATCTAGCTAAGTTTAATGATGATAAACAGCATACAAAACTATGGTTTTCATCAGTGTGTAATGTGATCTCAGAACATATGTTTGTCATATGTACCTTGAGACCGTTGTCTTTGTATGCGACTGGATTATTTTTGTTTGTATTTCCCTTAAATAAAATATAAGGTTCTCCAGTTGCTTTACGCTTTTGTAATAATTTTGACCATCTTTTTCTTGCGTCTTTATCACCTCCTTCAACTTTTCGCATAAACTTGTCGCCGACCACAGCGCACTGGTGTAGGTTGAGGGACTGACGATTAACGTCTCCTTTAGGTTCTCTAATTTCGATCCAGTCTTCGAAATCGGGATGCTCAATATTGATGTTAACTGAAGCAGCTCCTCTTCGGACAGATCCTTGATTAGTGGCAAGTATTGTTGAATCGTAAATCTTACAAAACGGCACAACTCCATCAGATGTTCCATTTCCTGTTATTTTAGCGCCGGCGGGTCTTATTTGATTTATACCGATACCAACTCCACCGCCATGCTTAGCGAGTAGCATCATCTCTAGGTTTTTTTGTCCAATATCCTGTATCGAATCAGCAACGTCAATACCAAAACAGCTAATAGGAAGGCCGCGGTCAGTCCCTGTGTTGGAGAGTACAGGACTAGCAAGACACAACCAGCCATTCCAGATATAATTAAAAAAAGTTTCAGCCATTTCTGGTTTATATAACCTACGAGCAACCGTCTTAGCGACTCTTTGGTATGCTTCTCTAGGTGTTTCTCCGTGATATAAATATCCCCCGGATATTGTCTTCTTGTAGACGTCCGTATTACCCCACGCAGGGTAATCTTCTCCTTTGATCCATTCATTATTCCACATATTTTTATACTATAAAGTGTTTTATCCAAGCTACTAAACCATTAAAGTTTAAAGCTACTAAATTCCATTGTTTTCTTGATGCTGTTTGTACCATCACACATACAAAACCTAAGATGTAAAGCCTAGGTTCCAAAGTCCATTGTGCTGCTATTAAAAAGCCAGCACCCATATATCCAATTCTAGTTGTTATTCTTTCATTCCAAGTCAAACGTCTTTGCCTCACTAGATTCCTTGCTAGCGTCTTCTTTAAGTTTTTCCAAGGCTTCATCATATTCTTTAAATTTTTGAATTGTTTTTAATGTTCCCACAGCTAACTCTCTTATGTGAGATTGCTCTTGAGCTATTTGATTTAGGACCTTGGCTACTTGTTGTAGCCTTTGGTCCATTTGTATTAATTTACTTTCTTTCATTGTTCTTTTTATTTACACTAGGTTTTAAAACAGGTTTAACGTTAGGTGGATTAATTGGTTTATAAGGTTGAACGTTAACTGGCGGTTTAGGTATGTTTATTGGCTTGTTATTTGGCTTTGAATTAGGTTTATACCTGTTCCAGTTATAACCTTGATTAGGATTTGGAATAAGATAATAATTGTTGTTCCAAGGTTGCCAATTTTGCCTGTATTGATATCTAAATGGATCACGATCTATTAGCTCTCTAATTCTTCTGTCAAGTACTCTAAACTTAAAGTCTC
>JGI20154J14316_10001669_pt1 | contig 19416 bp, 17 predicted proteins | sample COG_04_FD_14316 | JGI IMG/M metagenome (IMG submission 14316)
TACACAGACGAGTTTCGCCTTGATGCGGTGCGGATCGCCACGACGAGTGGCTTAACGCGGCCCCAACTTTCATCGGATTTGGGGGTTGGTCTATCCAGGCTGAACAAATGGGTCCAACAGCATCAACATGATGACATGATGTCAGGNCCNCATGAAGACGTGGAAAAGGAGAACACCCGCCTTCGCAAAAAAGTACGGCTGCTGCAAGAGGAGAGGGAAGTGCTAAAAAAGGCGGCAATCTCTGGTTCGTTTGGCGATAAAACGCAACTCTCACGCAGCAATATCCGTTCGCGTAATGGCTAGTGCTCGTCCCATTTATAACTCCATGCTAAGTGCACACACAGATTCAGAATTCTCCGGAATTGGAAACCATAAAGTGAGCCAGCTTTTCGGGCTAGTGGTATAAGGCGTCCGCGATGCCAGTCCTGACGTTTCAAAACCGACCTCTCAAGATTCTAAGTGTTTACACGGTCAAGCAAGACGACTGGCAACAGGGATTATCTTGCCGCAATTGCTGTCATAAACATTGGGATTAATCCAAGCCCTCAGGCTGCCCCACAACTACGAAATGCAAACCATCAGGATCAAGTAATTGGCGCGCGACGCGGTTTGCATCCTGCAGAGTGACGGCGTTTATCTTGTGGTTGCGGTTGTTGATATAGGCCACGGGGAGCCCCTGAACCTGCATCCCAACCATGATATTGGCAATCGGACCGTTACCGTCAAATCGCAGGGGATAAGATCCAGTCAGATAGGTTTTGGCGCGACGCAATTCGTCTTGTGTGACACCGCTATCTGCCATCCGCGTCCATTCGGCGCGGATCACTGCAATGGCCTCGGCGATGCGATCATTGGCTGAGGCGACGCGGCCAATATAGAGATGTGAAAAATCTTTTGGCAACAGGTAGGAATAAACGCCGTAGGTCAGGCCACGTTTTTCGCGCACCTCTTCCATCAGGCGGCTTTCAAAGCTACCACCTCCAAGGATCTGATTGATAAGATAGGCAGCAAAAAAATCAGGATGATCGCGTTCTATCCCGCGCTGACCAAATATAGCCACCGATTGCGGGGTATCGAAATCCACCACCGTGGTACCGCCGTCCAGGCCGTACGCCACTTTTGATGGCATCGGTCGGCCGGTTTGGGGAAGCTCTGACAACAGACGGTCAAGCAGGCTTGTCAGCTGTTCGGCAGTGATATCGCCCACCGCCGATGCATAAACCCTGTCGCGGGTCAGCGTGCCAAAATGGGCAGCTTTGATCTGGTCTCGGGTCAGGGCGCTGACGCTTTCGATCGTGCCCTCGGCCCTTGAGCCATAGGGGTGATCGCCAAAGGCCAGTGCATCAAAGCGCTTTGACACGATCGAATCTGGATCTTTGCTATCTGATTTAAGTCCGGCCACGACTTGGGCCCGAACCCGTTTAAGCGCAACTTCGGTAAAGTTTGGCGCAACCAGTGAGCCTTTAAGCAGGGCCATTGCTGCGTCTTGTGTTTCGGTCAAATATCGCGCTGATACCGAGATTGTGTCATCATAAGCACTATAGTCAAACGACGCCGCTAACTCATCTCGCGCAGTGGCAAAGCCGCGCGCGTCGAGATCTCCAGTGCCTTCCTCCAGCAACCCGACCATTAGATTGATGGCGCCGCGCTGTCCCGCTAGATCCAGTGATGTGCCGCCACGAAAGCGCAACTCAAGCGCTACAAAGGGGATGTTGTGATCCTCGACCAGCCATGCAGAGATACCCCCGGGACTGGTCACTTCCTGAATGGCAATCTCTGCTCGTAGCGGCAACGTTGCCAGCAGGCTCAGGCAGAGTGTTAAAACCCATTTCATTGGTTTGCCTCCGGTGCTGTGGTCAGCCATCCCGTTACTGACTGCTTGTGATTAAAGATCGATTTTGCGGCGTCGATAATATCGTCCCCTGTTACAGACTGCAGAACGTCGGGCCACAGATGGATATCTTCCAGCGTTAGGCCCGATGTCAGCCCCCGCCCATAGCGGTTTGCCATCTGTTGTACATTGTCACGCGCATAGATCTGTGATGCCCGCAGCTGTTTTTTAATCCGCGCCAGTTGGGCGGGGTCGACACCCTCGGCCAGAAAATCTTCGATCACCTCATCCAGTGCGCGTTCTGCCTCTTGCAGGGTTTTGCCCTGTGACGGCACAATCACCAGTCCAAAGCTGGTATCATCCAGCGCGGTGCCGCGATAATAGGCACCGGTGTAGACGGCCATCTGGGTGTCAAATTGCAATTTTTCGTTCAAAACTGAAGTTTGACCACCGCCAAGAATTTCGGCCAGTAGTGTTAGCGCGGCAGCGGTTTGCTGATTGCCACTGTCGCGCTCAGGCGCAAGATAGGATCGGCTGACATAGGGCTGTGCGACGCGGGGGTCCTCGAACACCATACGCCGTTCAGCAGTTTGTGGCGGCTCTTGTGGGCGTTCGCGCGCGATGATGGCTGGGTTGGCGGGGATAACCCCGTAATAGGTCTCGGCCAGACCGCGCACCTCTGCAGGGTCGACGTCTCCGGCGATGATCAGGATGGCGTTGTTGGGCGCGTAGTGATGCCCATAGAATGTCAACGCGTCGTCGAGGCTTAAGTCCACCATCTCGTGGCGCCAGCCAATAATTGGCACCCCATAACGGTGATTGAGAAATTGTGCAGCATTTTTTTGTTCGGCAAACAGGGCGCCAGGATCGTTCTCGGTGCGCTGGTTGCGCTCTTCGATGATAACATCGCGCTCGGTGGCGATATCTGACTCAGAGAGTTGGATATTAACCATGCGGTCCGCTTCCATGCGCATGATCAAGGGCAGGCGGTCGGCGGCGATGCGTTGATAATAGGCGGTGTAATCATAGCTGGTAAAGGCGTTGTCTGTGCCACCATTCTCGGCAACTGTTTTAGAGAATTCACCTGCGGCAAGTGTTTTCGTGGCCTTGAACAACAGGTGTTCAAGAAAATGCGCCACCCCAGATTGCCCGGGGGTTTCATCAGCTGCACCGGCGCGGTACCATAACATCTGTACAACCACCGGGGCCCTGTGGTCTTCGATTACAACAACTTCCAAGCCGTTGCCCAATGTAAAGCTGCTGGTCTGCTCGCTGTTTGCCAGAATTTGTCCAGCAGTGAGCGTCATGGCAATCGCGCACGCTCCGACAGTTGTCTTACGCCAAGATCTCATACTGCGCCTCTTTGGTTTGCTCCATGATCAGAAGATACGTCCTTGAAAGTAAACTTCAAGTAATCGAGCGCAGATCTTTATCAGGTTATTATTTGGGGGGGACCGCCGGTGTCAACACACCTGCGGACCGGAACTTGGCAATCTCGGCATGAGCATCCAGTGTCTGCTTTTCATAGACCTTGCTGTAGAGATCTTTCTGATTGAGTTGAAAGCGCAGCATCCGCGATTTAGATTTGCGAATTTCCGCATCTTCGGTGGCCAGAACATTGCGTATGTCAGGTGCAGTGCCAAACCGATTGGTGCGCCGCAACAACGCTGTGTCAGAGGCCGGAATTTTTGCACTGGCACCAATAACGGGGGTCCCCCCTAACGCAACAATCGCATCCGCTTTAGGGGTTGCATCAACCAGATTTCCCGCCGCCGGGTTCGGCTCAGGCAACGCTGTGTAATCGCTTGGGTTTTGCAGGGGTTTGACCGGCAATACGGTAAACTCCTCAGGCCCTTTATCGTCACTTCTCATTTTTCTCAGTTTCAGGTCCCCACAGGCTGAAAGCCCCAGTACCATCGCCAAGCAAAGTGTAAATGCCGGTTTCATTTCACTTCTCCAACTCTTCAAAGCAGACTTAGCGCATTGTAACACCAAGGTCACGTGGCGTTTTTCTGGTCGCCAAAAATCGCCATGCCCACTGCGCCGATGAAAATTTCAACGTCAGCGATATTGAACGCATAGGGATTATTAATGCCACAACAAGACATGTTTAAAAAGTCAACAACCGCGCCATGAAGCACTCGATCAATGACATTTCCCAAGGCACCTCCAATCAGTAAACCTGCCGCTAGTATGACAATTTTTCGAGGATGTTCACATCGGATCCAGATCACGACAAAACCGATGATCGCCATCGCAACTGCGATCAATATCCAGCGGGTCAGTGGACTGTCTTGCGCGAAGAGCCCAAAATTCATGCCGTAATTCCATGCCATCCTGAAATTGAGATAGGGTGGGACAACTTCGATCTGACCTAATTGTGCAAGGTTAAGCCCCAACAACACAAATGCTTTACTGGCCTGGTCTAGTAAAAACGCTGCGGCGGTCGCAATGTACAGCATCCACATATTAGGGACTGGTTGTAATATCTTTTTCAAGTTGATGTGCATATGGGGCCCGTTTTCTAATGGCGAAAATGCCGCATGCCGGTGAAGACCATTGCCAGCCCTGCCTCATTGGCTGCCGCGATCACCTCATCGTCGCGCATCGAGCCACCGGGTTGGATGACGGCGGTTGCACCCGCGGCGGCAGCACTGAGAAGGCCGTCTGCAAAGGGAAAAAATGCGTCTGAGGCCACAACACTGCCTTGGGTCAGCGGCGCGGGCAGGTCCAATATTCGGGACATCTCTTCGGCTTTGCGCGCGGCGATATGGCTGCTGTCCACGCGGCTCATCTGGCCGGCGCCAACCCCGACTGTGGCGCCGTCTTTGACATAGATAATTGCGTTGGATTTGACATGTTTGGCCACTGTCCAGGCAAACATCATATCCGCCATCTGCGCTGCTGTTGGCTGTTTCTTGGTGACCACCTTGAGGTCGTCTGTATTGATATAGCCTGTATCTTTGTCCTGCAGAAGATACCCGCCGCTGATCTGGCGGATTGTGGTGCTGACTTGGCGCGGGTCGGCCAGTCCTGGCGTTATAAGAAGTCGCAGGTTTTTCTTTGCCGCAAAGATATTGCGGGCGTCGTCGTCTGCTCCGGGGGCAATTACCACCTCTGTAAAAATCTGCGTAATCTCACGCGCAGTTTGCGCGTCTAAAGATTGGTTCAGCGCTATGATACCGCCAAAAGCGCTGGTGCGATCACAATCGAACGCCCGGGCGTAGGCTTGGCTTAGCGTGGCGCCCTGCGCCACACCGCAGGGGTTTGCATGTTTAATAATGGCACAGACCGGACCGGCCTGAGATTGAAACTCACTGACCAGTTCGAACGCCGCATCGGTGTCGTTGATATTGTTGTAACTCAGTGCCTTGCCCTGCAGCTGTTTTGCGGTGGCAATCCCGGCACGGTTACTGCCATCGGTATAAAACGCTGCGGTTTGATGCGGGTTCTCGCCATAGCGTAGACTTTGGGACAAACGCCCAGAAACCATCTTGCGGCGTGGTGCGGCTTCGTTCAGCGTGGTGGCAAACCAGTTTGAGACTGCGGTGTCATAGGCGGCGGTGCGGGCATAGGCGGTTAGCGCCAGTTTTTGCCGAAACTCAAAGGAGGTGGCGCCTTGGTTGAGGTCGAGTTCATCCAGCAGCGGTGCATAGTCTTCCGGGTCGACAACAACCGACACAAACCCGTGGTTTTTCGCCGCGGCGCGGATCATGGCGGGACCGCCAATGTCAATATTTTCGATGCAGGTGTCATAGTCTGCGGCCTGCGCGATAGTGGTCTCAAACGGATAGAGATTTACGACAAGCAGATCGATTGCCAAGATTCCATGCGCAGTCATTGCAGCTTGATGATCCGTATTGTCACGCAGTGCCAGCAAGCCGCCATGGACTTTCGGATGCAGTGTTTTAACCCGACCATCCATCATCTCGGGAAAGCCGGTGACCTCGGCGATATCAGTTACCGCAAGCCCAGCCTCGCGCAGTGTTTTGGCGCTACCACCAGTGGAAAGCAGCACGACGCCGCGCGCCGCCAATGCAGTCGCAAGCGCAACCAGGCCGGTTTTATCTGAAACCGATAGCAGGGCGCGACGGATGGGTGAGTTCGTAGGCATTTTGTGTCTTCTCAATGTTGATTGGGCGGCTTTGGGTTAGGGTTTAGGGCATTCTTTCCCAAGATTGAACCGCTAGTTTTTTGGGGGGATGCGATCTGGTGTCATCTCAGCTCTTCGAGACGCAGGTCTCGGATGGCCATCGCTGTATCTTGCGTTTTTGACAGGCTCCATTGGGCCCGGGTTAAGGCGTCATTGACCATTCCTGACAGAACAATTTGGCGACTTGCTCGTGGTGTCGGCTGATTTTTTTCCAGATAAACACCTGGTTCTATGGTCAGAAACAGGCTGCTTTCATGGCGGAAAATCCAAATTTCACCGCTTTTGGCGGCGATGGCTACTGTTGTTCCGCCCAGATCCAACGCCGCATCCACTTCGGGATGAAGGTGGAACCTAATTTGAAAGTCCACATTAGGGCCGATGTCTTCGCTCAACACGGTCTCAGCCGCTTTGCCAGTGGTATCGTTTAATGCAATCAGCAAATCCTCACCGACAAGGCTACGACCATCTAAAGATAACGACAGCTTTCGGGCATGGGTCAGACCAAAAGGAGGCACATACCCGCTATGGGCCCCTTCAAATTTTACGCCCTCGGCGGTTTGTGACATTTCTACGGGTACAATTTTTGGCGCTTCGACAAGAAACTCTCGGAACAAACCAGAGGTTTTAACCGGTTTGCCCAAGCGCGCACTTGAATACCCCCCCAGGCAGAGCGTGGAATGCGATGGTGTTGCGCGTCCGGCACGGTGCCAGTCCGGGCCCAGATGTGCGCCGGACCCACAGCTAACAATCAACGGCCTGCGCCCCGAAGTCAGCTCAAACGCCAGAGTTGAGGCATGGGCATTATAAGAGGCATTTCCCGTGGCGGGTGGCCCGGCATCAATAATCACACTCGTGCGTCCGGCAGACAGGCGGGCGTAGCCCATTGTCAGACCGTCTGAATTGCGACTTTTGATCCCACAGGCGGCCAGCGCGGTATCAAGCATACCTTCCATGCCTTGATCACCGCCTTGAAAACGAACGAGGTTGCCATTTGCGTGGCGCAGAGTGCGCAGGCTGGGGGCAATGCGTTGCAACGCCCGCTCAAGTTCCGCGGTAGGAATTTGTTCAGAATCTGTTAATGCAGCTTTTGCCCATGTGAGCAGCTTAAAAATTTCTAAAAGCTCTTCGGGATTGCGGGTGGCAATACCACCGTGACTATCAATCTGGGCGCTGCATTCCTCGCCCAGTGCATCGAGGGCTGGCTGCAGGAACCCCGCCATGCCCTCCAGTGATAGACTGGCGTAAATCAGGCCCACTTGGGCTTCCAACCGCGGCAGCCCTGCCGGGGCAGCATGCGCGCGCTTGGCCAGAAAGATAGTTTGCTGGGCCAGTGAATGCAAAAATAGATCGGTTTTGGCTTGATCTTGGCCTCGCAGCAGAAACAGTGCGTGATGCAGCCATCTGATCAGCCGTTGGCCAGCTAATTCCGGGGTCCATCCCGGCCCGCCTCCACGGCCATATTTTTTGATCCAGCGCCAGACCCATATCTGCGCAGTTTTGCGGGCTTTTCCATCTCCCGCGGCTGCCAGATCATCCAGCCATTTGCAGCCCTGAATCGCCGTGGTGAAATCATTGTCAGGAACGGGAATATCCCACAGGTTGGTGTCTGGTGCGGTGATCGATTGCCCCGCAAATAAAAGGGTGCCGGTCGCCATTTGTCGACCACGGGCGGGATCCCCAATCGACCGGGGTTCCGGTTGTGAGACAAATCCAATCGGTGGCTTGGCAAGCATAGACAGACGCGCCGCTATCCTGTTGCGCAGCACAGTTATGTAATATTGGCAGTTTTCAAGCATGATCATAGTCATGACTTAAGCTCTCTCACTTTATTTTTACAGTCTTATTCCGCACGTGGGCATTATTGGACCGCATCCCGCCACCCTAAAACCTTTTGTCAACATACTTGCCAGATCAATGATTTGAATTGCGCCGCAATACAGCAATGTAGAACCCGTCCAATCCACCGAGGCTTGACCAGAAATCAGGTCGTAGTCTCAATCCGCCCTCGTCGCTGTGCCAAAGCGTATCAATGAATGTATGGTTCAAGCTGTCCCGATCCACATAAAGTTCGGGCGAGCGCGTCAAGGCCTCTTCGATTTGGCATTCGCCTTCGTCGGGCAGCAGCGAACAGGTGCAAAACACCAGCCGGCCGCCGGGTTTCAACAGGGTGAGCGCGTGATCGATCATGCGCGCCTGCAGATCAATCAAGGTTGAAAACTCGCTGCCATCTTTGGCGTGTGGCAGGTCTGGATGGCGCCGGATGGTTCCAGTGGCTGAACAGGGCGCGTCCAATAAGATCGCATCATAAGGTCCGCCGCGATGGGCAAGCGCGTCTTGTATGCAAAGCGTTGCCGCCAGCTTGGTGCGCGCCAAGTTTTCTTTCACCCGTTGCATACGGGTCTCCGAATCGTCGAGCGCCGTGACCACCGCGCCACTGGCCGCCAATTGCATGGTTTTCCCGCCAGGGGCTGCGCACATGTCGAGAATATGCTCGCCTGGTTGCGGGTTGAGCACTGCGGCAGGTAATGTGGCAGCGGCATCCTGAACCCACCAGTCTCCTGTCTCATACCCGGCAAGCGCGGAAACCTGCCCGCCTGTGGCAAGCCGCACAGAGCCATTCGGTAAGAGGTGACCCGCCAGCTGTTCTGCAAGCTGTCTGGCATCTCCTTTCGCGGTTAGATCCAGCGGTGCGCCGGCGAAATGCGCCACTTCTATTTTCCCAATCACCTCGTTGCCATAGGCCTCTGCCAGAGGCTTGCGCAGCCAGTTTGGCAAACGTGGAACGCGGAGTTTGGACCAGTCTGCCGGCCCGTTTTCGGAAACTTTACGCAAAACTGCGTTGACCAAACCCTTCATATGCTTTGTACGGTTGCCGGCTGCTGTTAAGCTGACCGCATCATTGACTACGCCGTGGGCATCGCCGCCACTGCAGAGTTCCTGCGTTGCGAGCCGCAAAATGTTATGCACCCGCAGCGGTGGTTTTTTGCGCAGATGGCGTTCGAGAACACGGTCAATGCGTTCCAATCCACGCAAGGTCTCTGTGGCCAACCTCTGGGCGCGTGCGCGATCGGCTGGTTTTAACATTTCCAGTGCGTTCGACGAGAGCAGTTCCGCCATCAGGCGACGTTCGCCCAAAACTTGGTCGAGTAAAAAAACCGCAGTTTGACGCGGTGATTGGGACGACGACATGAATGTATCCTTGCTCTGATTTGGTTGTGGAGTATATCAAGGGGACGTCAGCGATGAAAGAGACCCGATGAGAGAAGAAGAAAAAACCGTACCCCCAGCTGCTCAGCGTGCTCTGGCAGAAGCACAGGCCCGCCGGTTGCAAGCCAAACAAGAGCAGCGTCAAGTCGAGCTTGGTGGCCGCGACGGACCAGACCCGGTTCGTTTTGGCGATTGGGAGAAAAAGGGCATCGCGATCGATTTTTGATCATTATCAAGATGTTCTAATCGCCATCAAGGCATATCGTGCTTTTTTTGTCACCATTTCACCAGAATTCACAGGGCACTTGTAGCCCGAATGCGCCGCTGTTTTTTGCAGAGGGTAACTGAGGACTTAAACCCTGTGGTGCGTCATGGTTACGCCCCTTTGTTTGTGTGCCAATGACAAAAGTCTGTTGCCCCAAAGGCAACATCACCGGGAAATATGTGATTGAAATATAGTAAAATAAAGAGCGGATGAAGGTGTAAGACATAGCGACTTTGCCTGTTGGTGTTTAAGCCAAAAAAGCAAGCGCACCACTGTACGCGATCAGATCACAATCCCAGAACATCCAGCATGTCATAAGCCCCTGCTGCTTTATCTTGGCCCCAAAGTGCCGCTTTTACCGCGCCTCTGGCAAATACAGCGCGGTCGCTGGCGACGTGGCGCAGGGTGATGCGTTCTCCGGCAGTGGCAAACAGCACGTCGTGTTCCCCGACAATATCACCACCGCGAATCGCTGAAAACCCGATGTCGCCCTTCTTGCGGGCGCCGGTGATGCCGTCGCGGCCACTGTCCGCGGTATCGGCAAGGGTCACACCGCGACCATCGGCGGCGGCTTGCCCCAGCATAAGTGCTGTTCCCGAAGGAGCGTCGACCTTTTGATTGTGATGGGCCTCGATGATCTCGATATCATAATCGTCATCCAGTGCGGCGGCGACTTTCTTGGTAAGTTGCACCAGCAGGTTAACCCCAAGCGACATATTGCCTGCCCGAACAATAATGGCCTTTTGGGCCGCTGCGTTGATTTTGTCGATATCGTTTTCTGACAGGCCGGTGGTGCCGATTACATGCACTAAACCGCACTGGGCTGCGAGGATCGCAAAGGCAACACTGGCGGCCGGGCTGGTGAAATCAATCACCGCATGCGCAGTGGCAAAGGTTTTGTCCGGATCATCGCTGACGACAACTCCGGTGGCGGCACCACCCATTGCCGTACCTATGTCGAGACCGACCCAAGGGTGTCCGGGGCGTTCAAGAGCGCCGCACAGCACGGTGCGATCACTTTGGTTGATCGTGTCGATCAGCATCTGACCCATACGGCCTGAGGCTCCGGTTACAACAATTTGGGTCATCTCGCTCATTTATCTGCTCCTTGGTCGCTGTGACCTTGCATAACCGAGCTTCTGCGACTTGGCAAAGCCCCGCCAAGCGCGTAGAGGAGATTTATGGCAAAGAATAAATTTCATGAGGGCGGTGGCCCCAGTCAACGACAGCTGCGGGTGGGGGAATTGATCCGCCGCACCTTGTCTGACGTTTTGGCGCGCGGCGATATCCACGACCCTGAGTTGGAACGGATGTCGATCACGGTTGGCGAAGTGCGGACCTCGCCTGATCTTAAGATCGCGACAGTGTTCGCTTTGCCTCTGGGGGGCATAGGTCAGGAGGATGTGCTCAAGATTTTGGCCCGCAATCAAGGTGAGTTGCGCCGTGCTGTCGCCAAGCAGCTCAATCTGAAATATGCCCCTGAATTTCGCTTTCGCCTCGATGAGTCGTTTGACCGGATGGATAACAGTCGCCGTCTGTTCACCCAAGAAAATATCACCCGTGATTTGGAGCCGTAATGCGGTATGTCACGGTCTGGATCTGGTTGCTGTTTGTTGCGGCCCCGGGTTGGGCCGTAGACTGCGCAGCACTGACGTTCCGAGGCCAAGGATACACCGCCTGTACAGTGGATATCCGCCATGATGATATTCGGTTGTTTTTGCGGGCACCCGACGCGGCACCATACGGCGACTTTTTAACGCTAAACTTGGCGCTTGCGCAACAAAACCTTACATTAAGTTTTGCGATGAATGCGGGGATGTATCATCCTGATCGCAGTCCTGTGGGCTATTATGTCGAGCAGGGCGTTACGCGGATGCGGTTGTTGACCCGCGCCAGCCCCGGAAATTTTGGGCTTTTGCCCAATGGGGTGCTTTGCATTGGCGACCGGACCATCGAGGTGATCGAGACCTTGAAGTTTGCGGCCCGCAATCTGGTGTGCCGGTCGGCCAGCCAGTCGGGTCCGATGCTGGTGATTGATGGGGCGCTGCACCCACGATTTTTAAAAGACAGTCGGTCGCGGTTCATTCGCAATGGTGTCGGCATGCGCGAAGGCGGACAGCAGGCTATTTTTGTTATGTCGAAAAGCTTTGTGACGCTGCATGAGTTTGCCAGTTTGTTCAAAGACCATATCGGTGTGTCGCAGGCGCTGTATTTTGATGGCAATGCCTCGCGACTTTTTTCACCACAGCTTAACCGCGATGATCCGGGGCGCAGGATGGGCCCAATTATTGGGACCGTGGTGCCAAAGCCTTAGAATGTGGCCCTGATAGATGCGACGTGTGACATGGCGGCCAAACGACCAGTGCAAAACAGGGAGAACGGGGATGGAATTAAACGGAACAAAAAGTGCAATCATCACTGGTGGGGCCTCGGGGTTAGGCGCGGCAGTGGCGCGGCGATTGGCGGCGGCTTCGGTGCAAGTGAGCATATTTGACACCAATGCGGATCAGGGCAGGGTGTTCGCCGAACAGATCGGTGGCAGGTTTTATGCGGTTGATGTCAGTGATGCGGCCAGTGTTTCGCAGGGCATGGCGGCGGTGAAATCGGCGCAAGGTGGTCTGGATGTTTTGGTAAATTGTGCCGGTATCGGCCCTGCGGCAAAAACGGTATCCCGCGGGATGCCCCATGATCCGGCGCTGTTTACCAAGGTGGTTGGTATAAACCTGACTGGTAGTTTTATTTGTGGGTCGCAAGCGGCCGCGCTGATGCAGGAGCGTTCAGCCGATAGCCCTGATGGGGAACGGGGGGTCATCGTTCACACCGCCTCGGTTGCGGCCTACGAAGGGCAGATGGGGCAGGCGGCCTATGCGGCCTCAAAGGGTGGTATTGTGGGCATGACGCTGCCTATGGCGCGTGATCTTGCCGCCAGTGGCATCCGCGTCTGCGCTATTGCGCCGGGCCTGTTTTTGACACCGCTTCTGGCGGGTTTGCCTGAAGATGTTCAAAGTTCATTGGGCCAGCAAGTGCCGTTTCCGCCAAGGCTGGGTGATCCGGATGAGTTTGCCGCTACGGCCTGTCATATCATGGAAAACCGAATGCTGAACGGTGAGGTGATCCGCCTTGACGGAGCTATTCGTATGGCACCACGATAATGGTGCATGGCGGGCCTGATCTGTACAATTGCCCGTCTCATGCGCGCGCAGTCATTGGCTGTGGGCGCTACCTAAGAACGGCGAGCAGAAAAGGGAAATTTCAGCCATGATCTGCGATGTCCGTTGATAATCCAGTCCAATGGGGTGAATTTTACAAAAACATAATAAACCCCGACGCTAACGCAAAAAGCCAACGCAATCGTTGCAAAAAATACTGTAGCCTGACCAAGACCGCTGCCAATCAGTAGGGCACTTAGAATGATAACCGGTGGCAGGTGAAACAGATAAACCGGATAGGACAATTCAACCAGCCAGGTAATGATCGCATTGCCACGCGTGATAAATTTATGCGCGAGGCCCAGCGTAAACAGGCTCCAAAGAAACGTTGTGGTTGCAGCAAAGAAAGACCCCATTAACGTATCGCCAAACCCGATATCGGGATCTCTTAAATGGCCAAAAAAACCATCGACATATGCATGGTGGAACGGAAACACAAACACTGCCGCGATGCCGAGCATGGTGAGGGTTCTGTGCTGGCAGAGTATTTCCAGAAATGCAACCCGGGCAAACAACCCGGCTCCGGCAAAAAACCAGACTGTGTAATACATCAATCCGCCAAGCTTGATATCAAAATAGGTTGTGGGTATTTTTATAGTCCCACCATCGATGAAATCACAGATGATCCTTGCGAGGATCATCCCCGCTGCAAAGGGGATCAACCCAGACCGGCGTTGCATCGACGAAAGCAGCCCTTGTGCCAAATGGTTTGCCGCGCTGTTTCGCCCAAAACTAACGATTAGTACAAATAGTGCCGTGATAATCAGCAGATAATACAGAAACCAGAAATGCTCCAACTTACCCGTCAAATTGCCGTCCAGTATATCCATCAGGCTTGCAAAAATAATCAGTGTCAAACCGATGCGCACAAAGCGATCTTTCAAAAAGTAAACGCCGCCGTTTCGTTGTAGCACAAGCGCCGAGAAAAATCCTGATATTAAGAAGAATACCGGCATCCGCCAGCTGTGAATCCACTGGGTAATAACGCTGACCCAAAGCTCCATCTCGGGCATTGTGTCTTTGGAAATGCCAAGGTCTTTAAAGCTGTCGGCGATTTCGGGAATATAATACAAGATGGGAGCATGAAAAACGAGGCCAAGCAGCATTGCACTTGCGCGCAATACGTCTAGCCCATGAAGCCGGATAGTCTTAGGAGGTTGCATAGTGCCCACTCAACATTTCGTTGCTTTTGTTGACAATTTTTAAAGCATGAAATTCGTTTCTGTCGAGAATAAAATGATAATATCTATTTATAAAACCAGTATAGTCGATATTGGCGCGTTTCCGCTATCGCCTGGGTGCTGGATATAGCTAATCTCATATTCTGCGGATTTTTCAACCAAAGGCCACTGTCGTGATGTTGCTTCACTTGTTTGGCTGGCCCGTGTTATGGGGCATGGTGTCTTGATAAGACCGGGTAAGCCAAGGTTTGCTAAAGCTCGCCAATGAGGTTTTTTACAATGGACATTTTAGCCGCGTTATAATTTGCAGACATGGTGTTTTGATCTGTTACAGGCTATCAAAATCCGATCATTCGACCAGATCAACAAGACTTCAAGAGTTTGTAAGCCAGGCCTTCACACACTGACTTTGATGATTGGTTCAAGCGCATAGTCAAGACCTGAACCACAGAGCCAAGCCGTGTGCAGGTGGCGAGGCTTGTACGCGACTGACAGTTTCGTGGCGGCAAATACTGTATGGATCAGAGTGGTAAAGCCGGTGTATGATAGTCGTATCGGCCAAAAGGAAAAAACACGTCTTGCCAGTGCTTCATGGGTCAGGGTTGTGCCCAGACCTCACTTTGTGTTTAGGCTTTGGGCCAGACGCATCAGCGTTACTGCCGCGGCGCGATAGCCAAATTGATCGGCACCGCGCGCATTGTCAGCCAGGTCAATGGCCGCATTCCACCCCCAATTACCCAGATAGCGTGGATCGCGCAAAAGCTGGCCAAAGCCGGCGATCGCCGCAGCAAACCGCAAATCATCATCGTCACCGATATTGTCTTGGGTGATAGGGGTCTCAACGCGCTGGCTCTGTGTGCTGCCCGGTTGTTTATAGCGCAATGCGACAAATCCGATTTCTCCGGGTGTCATAGTGTCTTGCCGGTTGCCATAGCGCAGTGGCGAGGTCAGCCGCGCCGGCGAGCCGACCGGTGTGACCTCATACAGCGCGGTCACCTGATGGCCAGCACCGATATCGCCGGCATCCACTTTGTCATTGTTGAAATCTTCACGTTTCAGCGCCCGGGTTTCATAGCCAATCAGGCGGTATTCGGAAATCTTGGCCGGATTGAATTCGACCTGAATTTTAACATCATTGGCGATGGGGAAAAGCGCCCCGGTTAGTTGGTCGTTCAATACCTTTTGTGCCTCGGACAGAGTATCGATATATGCTGCCTAACCATTGCCGTTCTGGGCCAAAGTCTGCAGCGTTGCATCGTTGAGATTGCCACGACCAAACCCCAGAACTGATAGGTAAATGCCGCTGTCACGCTGTTGGGCGATATAGTCTTTCAATTGCTCGGAATCTGACAGGCCAAGATTGAAATCCCCGTCGGTGGCCAGAATAATGCGCGTCACCTCTTGGGCAGTCGCCATCTGTGAGGCGGTTCTATAGGCCAGTTGTAACCCAGCCTGCCCATGCGTGGATCCTCCGGCCTGCAGCCGCGCAAGCGCACCGAGAATACTGGTTTTTTCGGCCGCGGATGTCGGTTCTAAGACCTGACCTGCATTGCCGGCATAGGTGACAATTGCAATCTCGTCTGTGACGCGAAGCTGACCCAGCATCAAGCGAAAACTCTGTATGAGCAACGGCAACTTGTCGGGTTGGTCCATCGAACCCGATGTGTCAATTAGAAATACCAAGTTAAGGGAGGGACGTTGATCTGTTTCGGGCATCTTGCCTTGTAACGCAATTCGGATGAGCTGTGTCTCTGCATTCCACGGTGTCTGGGTCACCGTCACATCGGTGTGGAACGCCGCATCGCCACCGGGGTGCTCATCAGGGTCGGTATAGTCATACTGGAAGTAATTGATCATCTCTTCGATCCTTACTGCTTCTTTTGGAGGCAGTTGGCCTGCCTGTAGCGCTGATCGAATATAGGCGTAAGCGGCCGTATCCACGTCCACCGAAAAAGTCGAGACCGGGTGTTCGACGGTCACCCTGAGTGGGTTTTGCGGTGCCGTTGCAAAGACGTCACCGCTGGGGTTTGATTTGAGCTCCAGAGGACGAATATCCCGAGTTTCCTGCAACAAGCGACTTCTCATGCTCGCGGCAGGGCGTGAGAGAGGCATAATATGATCGCTGTCGACCTCAGCCTCGCTCAATTCTAACGCCTGCATGTCTGATGCTATTATTGTGTCTGTCTTGGTAGATGTATTCGGGGCTGTTTCGGGGCTGCTTTGCACCGTGGCGTGCGGATCAATGACGGGATTGGTATGTTTTGGGTCGCCAAACTGCGCCGAAATTTCGGGAAATACGGCGATCAGGCCTGCACAGGCCAGCGCCGTTGCAGTGCCCAGAGCCATCCGGTTAGAGAGCATCGACATCATTTTTTTCACTCCTTTAAAATGTCCGTCATCGGACTGTCTAAAGGTATGACGGTGCGGCTTCGTAGTTTCTTGGAGCCGCTCAAAGTTTTTTTCAGCCAGCATCAAATGTTCGGCTTTGCGCGCGGCCTCTGGTGTCGGGGTTGTGGCTTGCAGGGCCTGTTTGAGATCGTTCAGATCGTCGCTCATAACGTCTGCTCCTGTGCTTTCAGTGCGCGCAACTGGGATTTGGCTTGCGAGACCCGCCAACTGATGGTGCCTTGTGAAACCCCAAGAATTTGTCCGGCCTCTTGGTGGGTGACATCATCCAATATCAGCGCCAGCGTATCGCGAATTTCTGGTGGCAGGCTCTGCATGGCAGTGATCAACCAATCGGTCAGAGCGGCCGCTTCGTGGTTTTCAGCCTGCCGGGCCAGTTCCCAATCGCCCCAGTCAAGCGCAGCCTTGCCTTGACGGGCGGCGCGGCGTCTACGATCATGGGCTGCGTTCACAATCACCCGGTAGATCCAAGTGGAAAACCGCGCCTTTGCCTGATACGTTTGCAGCCTTTTTGGTAGGTTTGCGCAGATGTCCTGGGTCAGATCTTCGGCTTCTGTGCGGTTTCCGGTCAGGCGAAACGCCAGGCCGAATATGCGGTCGTAACAGCGCTCTAACAGGCTGCAAAAAGCCTGACGGTCGCCGGCGGCGGCAGACTGTGCAAGGTCTTCGTCGGTCATATTCATACGCATCACCTGAATTAGACGCGTGGACCCGGCCTGTTCTTGGCACGGGTTTGAAATTTTTTTTGACCATTGCGGTCAAAATCTGGGTATCACGCCGGATCAGGGTCATCCCGATCCGGCAAAAATCATGAAAGATGCCGGTCGGTGTGTTTAAACCGACATGCAGATGTATTTCATCTCGAGATAATCTTCGATGCCGTGGTGGCTGCCTTCCCGGCCCAATCCGGATTGCTTGATGCCGCCAAACGGGGCCACTTCGGTTGAAATGATACCCGTGTTTACGCCGACAATGCCATATTCCAACGCCTCGGCAACCTTGTAGACCCGCGATAAATCCTTTGCATAAAAATAGCTGGCCAAGCCGAATATTGTGTCGTTTGCTAACGCGATGACCTCGTCTTCATCTTCAAACTTAAACAGAGGTGCGAAAGGACCAAAGGTCTCTTCCGTCGAGACGGCCATATCGCGGGTCGCCCCGGTGACGATCGTCGGCGCCAGGAAATGGCCGGGTCCTTGATGGGCCTCACCCCCTAAAATGACCTGACCGCCTTTTGCGGTGGCATCGGTGATATGTTCCTGCACCTTGATCATTGCATCGGCATTGATCAGCGGTCCCAGTGCAGTGCCGGCCTCAAGCCCGTCGCCGACCTTCATTTTGCCAACGGCTGCGGCGAGTTTTTCAGCAAAGGCATCATAGACGCCGGATTGCACGTAGATCCGGTTGGCGCAAACGCAGGTTTGGCCATTGTTGCGAAACTTGCACATGATCGCACCTTCAACGGCGGCATCAAGATCTGCATCATCAAATACGATAAAAGGGGCGTTGCCGCCCAGCTCCATTGAGCATTTCATTACTTGGTCGGCGGCCTGGCGAAGCAGGATGCGGCCGATTTCAGTCGAACCGGTGAAAGTCAGTTTGCGCACGATTGGATTTTCACAAAATTCTTTGCCGATCGCAGAGGACTTGGTAGAGGGGATGATCGACAACACGCCTTTAGGGATGCCGGCGCGGTCGGCCAAAACCCCCATGACCAGAGCCGATAGTGGTGTCTCTGCGGCAGGTCGCGCAACAAAGGCACAGCCTGCGGCCAGGGCCGGGGCGGCTTTGCGGGTGATCATCGCATTGGGGAAGTTCCACGGGGTGATCGAGGCGGCAACCCCGATGGGTTGTTTGATCACAGTGATCCGTTTGTCGGGCTGATGGCCGGGAATGGTCTCGCCATAAATCCGCTTGGCCTCTTCGGCGAAAAATTCGATAAAGGAGGCTCCATAGCCAATTTCGCCCTTGGACTCAGCCAGCGGTTTGCCTTGTTCTGCGGTCAGGATGGTGGCGAGATCATCAGCGTTTTCCATCATAAGATCATACCAACGACGCAGGATATTTGCGCGTTCCTTGCCGGTGAGGGCAGCCCAAGATTTTTGGGCAATTTCGGCTTTTGCAATTGCGTTGGCGGTTTGCGCCCGACTGAAATCCGCGACATTGGCCACCACGTCACCGCGGGCCGGGTTCAGCACCTTAAAGGTTGCGCCATCCTCGCCATCCACCCAATCGCCTGCCAAATAGCCCTGTGTGGCAAGCAGGCTGGGGTCTTTTAATAGAGACCGTAAATTTGTCGTATCATCTAACATCACCGCACTCCTGAAAAAAGTTCTCATTATGTCATTTCAAGTCTACATATAATTGTCCAGCTTTGAAAAGGAACCGGTCCAATGGATTTTGATGACGCATACGCGAATGCCGCCCATATTCCTGGTGCTGCGGCCTATCCGGAACGCTGGCGACAAAAGGCGGCGGATTTCCGAGGCGAGATGATATCTGCCGGACGGGCAGAATTGGATATATCCTATGGTCAAAGCGCAAGGTCTCGTTTCGATCTTTTTTTACCGCAAAGGGCGCCACATGGCCTATTGATGTTTGTGCACGGTGGCTATTGGTTGAAATTTGACAAATCTTACTGGTCGCATCTGGCGGCTGGACCGCTGCAACACGGCTGGGCGGTAGCGATGCCGTCCTATGATTTGTGCCCCGAGGTGACGATTGCCCAGATCACCCAGCAAATTGTTCAGGCTGTTATCTGTGCGGCGGGGCGTGTTGATGGTGGGCTTGTGCTCAGTGGGCATTCGGCGGGTGGTCATCTGGTGGCGCGGATGCTGGCACCTGGCATGCTGCCCAACGCTGTGATGCATCGGGTGCAACGGGTGGTGCCGATCTCGCCGGTCGCGGATCTGCGGCCTTTGCTACAGACCGCGATGAACGCGCAGTTTGGAATGAACGCGGCTCAGGCTGCTGCTGAAAGTCCGGTGTTGCAACAGGCCCCAAAGCTGCCAGTGACCGTTTGGGTCGGCGCCGAGGAGCGGCCTGTTTTTTTGGATCAGGCGCGCTGGTTGGTCGAGGCGTGGCAGACTGATCTGGGGCAGGCTGATCTGGGGCATGTAATCAGCGCGGGCCAGCATCATTTCAATGTGATTGAGGATATGGTC
>JGI20154J14316_10001678_pt1 | contig 19349 bp, 13 predicted proteins | sample COG_04_FD_14316 | JGI IMG/M metagenome (IMG submission 14316)
GCATGTGTTTTCCTCCAGCATATCCGTGATTAAATAAAAAAAATGAAATAATTCCAAAGTTATCAATAACGTGCAGAAATACGTCTCCATAATAAAACGAGTATTCTATTCCATGAACAAGTTTTGTAAACTTTTTGGTCTCTTCGCCCACAATATAAACAAGTTGTTCCTTGTCATAATTGAGAATAGTAAACGCGTTTTGCACCGATACATCATTTAAGTAATATATTCCTTTTCCAACACCATATTGGGGGACATAGTCTTCGATACCATTTCCATTAAGCACTATGTAAGGTTCTCTTTTTGTATTATAAAAATTCTCAAATGTATTCACACTATACAAACACTGAAAATCATCGTCGTTCTCATTTGTGTGCTCTATTTCAAGGGCCTTTGTATCACAATTATCCGAGCAACGGATGCGTTGAATAAGGTGAAGCGGGGTGAACGCACTGATTCGTAGATCATGGGATTTTAACGAAGTTGACGCATATTGTTTATTAAATATCCGTCGTGTCACACTAGGGGGTGGCAGATTTTTTGTCCGAAACTTTTTAGAAACAACATATCCTGATTTTCGGTTTCTCGATCTCGCACTTTTTTCATCATTGATATTTACGCTTTTAAATGATAGTGCAGATCCTTCCTCATTTGTTGTGGACTTTCCTACTGCATTAATTTTATTATTGTCAGTAACCATTGAAGAAGATGCAATATGGAGATCCTCGTTTTCTTTCATTGCAGAAGTATCGTCTGTTTTATCTCGATATAATCTTCTTTGTATCGCATGTGATCCACCACTATCACACGTGTTTGTTTTAAATGGTTGTCCATTTTTTGCATAGCTAACGCCGTTATTATTATTTTCTATAGTTCCGGGGGTCTTAGTACCATTAAGAGGTCCCCGAACTGGGCTAAATAGATAGCTCCCACCACTGTGCGAAATATTACAGTTTTGGTTAGACATGGTTGGTATCTATATGTATTTATAGATAACAATCTAATATGATTTCATTATTACTACTTTAATGTCAATTGCCTAATTTATTTATTTATAGATACTACTCAATAGTCTGGACGCAGGGAATAGTCTATACGCCAGGGGGTTGGACCATTAAAGCCTTCTCCCCATAATAGCCTTCATCTCCACCGAAGCCTCCATCTCCGCCCACATCGTCGTCTAGTTCATCTGTAATGAGATTGTTATTGAATAATGCAATGTTAACATAATATTCCTCATATGTATTATCGTTCAATATTGCGTGGATTGCAAACTGAATAGTATAGAATGCATCTTCGTCGTTTGTGGACGATCCACTTATTTGTCCCGTATTCTCGTTGATTGATAACCAGCTAGGAAGTTGTGGACCATTTGCACTTACAATATATTTTACAAACATACTTGTGTCCAGTCCAGAACGAGGTTGCACGTTAATAGCTCCACCCTGATAACCATAGGTATACGCCTTAAATAAGTTTTGGCTATAAAGAGTATCGGGAATATTTGTGCTTGTTGTTAGTTGTAGATCAGTTGCTCCCTGTGCGGTTAACGGGCTAGTATCATAACATGCATCGGTGTATTTGAATATATTTTCTCCTCCGATAAAGTTGTTATTGTAAATTAAGAGAGACGCGTATTCAAAATCGTCCACAACGTGGATTTCAACTTCTCCATAGAAAAATAAATGCAACACTCCATTTACATGGAGTGGCAATTGCAACTGATTACTAGAAAGATAAATCTTATTTTCCAACCCTTTATTTGAAATAGTGAATGCTAAGTCGATCGGAACATTTTTTACTAAATATATACCCTTACCTAACCCATACTGTGATTGATATAACTCGGTAACATCATTAAATGCAACTCTATATTCATTATTTTCTAATTGTGTTAATCTTATGCTAGTAGGGTCAGTTAAACACGGCAATCCCGTAGTGTCTAAACATGTCTCAATATAGCGAAGCAAATACTTTGCTCCTGCGTAACCGTGCGTATAGAAATACATTGACAGCACATCAAAATCTCCATTCACATACAGATGAACATCTCCGTAATAAAATGCGTATTCTATACCATTTACTAGTTTCATAAACTTGTTAAGTTTGTCGCCTTTTATGTAAATAATTTGTTCTTTGTTGTGATTTAAAATCGTGAATGCATCTTCCAATCTTACATCTGAAAATAAATATCTTCCTCTTCCAACACCATATTGCGAATAATCGTCAATCTTTGAACTGTTTAACACCGTTTGTTTGGTGTTAAGTTGAATATCGTCCACAATGTATATATTGTTATTCGTTAATAAGCAAGGAAGATCCGATAGTGTTGTAGATGAGATGAGATGATCGTGAGGTTTGCTGGTATTGCAGTTATCATTATTATTTATGATCTCTCCACCATCACATAAAGTATTACATTTAATTCTAGACTTGAGATGTCTTGGCATGAATACGCTTAATTTTTCTTCGCGACGGGATATATCGCTTCCTGACTTGTATGTTGCGACCGCGATAGATGGAGGAGGAAGCTGTTTTGCTTGAACTTTTCGTGGGACAGCCATCCCAGTTCTTCGAACTCTATTTTTTGCACGTTGAATATCCTGATTATGAACACTTTTAAACGATAATGCTTGATTTTCTGCGTTCATTCCTGATTTTCCTATCGCAGTTGTTTTCATGAGCGACGTTCTAAATGAAGCGTCTCTTATCCCAGAATCATTTCCCGATGTAATCTTTTTATATCTCTCTTCTGTGCTTAAAAGTTTGTTCTTGTAGAGCTTCCTTTCTATGGCATTGGTATTTCCGTTATCACAGTTTGCATCTTTGGACGGTTGTCCATTTTTTGCGTATGTAATCCCCCTATTTTTATTTTCAGTTGTGCTGGGGGTTTGGCTTGTTGATAAGGGTCCCTTGATCGGACTACATACATAACTACCTCCATTGTAAGAGATGTTACAGTACTGTTTGTATGCAATGCTTGTCATTTATATGTATCTATATATATAACAATCTAAAAGAATGATTGGGAAACTATTTATTTCAACTTGTTGAACGTGTGCTTCTTAGCTACTTGTCTTTTATAAGATGAGTAAACAGAGCTATCAAACACATACTTGGAGTTGCAGTTTGATGGTTCTAAGTTACTTGCATTGAGAACGGCTCTAAATGGAGTAGCGGCAACTTTTTCATTAGTAACTTTCGCCGCCATTTGTCCATTCCATGCGTTCACTACTAGAGATCTGTCTAGAGCAAAAGAAAACTGTCTATCACTAACACCAGTAGGTGTTGGCATACCTCCTTTTGAGGAAACTTCGCGAGGATTTTTTGTCATATTTCTGGCCATAGAAAACATGTTGACTATCGATCTATGTTATATACTAGTAAAATATAATATATATTGGTCTCATGTGATACATTCTAAAGTGTGTAAAAAATACAATATATACAACTCATTCACATACAGATTAACTTAACTTAAATATATACAATCAAGTAACTACTTTGTAATAATTCGTGGAGCAACATTCATGGTAGTAAGTTCTTGAAACAATAATTTACATGCATATGGTAGCTCAACATAACTAAAGTCTGAGCGGTTGTTACACGTCTTACAAACATGAATGTGTTGCTTATCGTTATACGATGATATCATCCCACATTTCTTACAGGTATATACACTGTATTTGTCAGACACATCATATGTTCTTTCTTTTGTAAATCTTGCGGCACCATGTGAACACATACAATCTCTTTCCATCTCGCCAAATCTGAGACCACCATCTCTGCTTCTACCCTCTGCAGGCTGTCTGGTCAAATTAACCATTGGTCCAATAGAACGACTATGTTGTTTGTCTGCGACCATGTGTTTGAGACGCTGGTAAAAGACTGGTCCTGTAAATACGGAAGTTTCCACTTGTTCGCCCGTCATCGCATTATACATAATTTCATTACCATTCGATTCGTATCCTACATTTTGTAGTTCTTTACATATGGTTTGCACATCTAGATCGCCAAAACTGGTTCCGTCGCCAAACAGCCCAAGTTCTACAAGTGTCTTTCCAAGTAGTGTTTCTTTTAACTGACCGATGGTCATTCTTGATGGGATAGCATGTGGGTTAATAATAATATCAGGTCTGATCCCGGAACGAGTGAATGGCATGTCCTTTTCAGGAATGATATTTCCAATGGTTCCCTTTTGTCCATGACGACTGCTAAACTTGTCGCCGAAATTAGGTTGGCGAAGTGCTCTAAGTCTGACCTTTGCAAACGTATATCCATCACCGTTTCTGTCTACATAATTCTTATCAATATATGTCTCTTCGTTTGTTCTGAAGACACGGCTTTGATCTTCGTATTTGATAAGTTTCGTGTGATCATTTCTATTTTCTTTGATAGGCACTACTTTGGAAATAATAATGTCTCTATTTTCCAACGAGCGTATTTTCATCCATTAGCCCCATGTTGTTTAGTTTGTCATAATTCGCAAACTTCATGCCTTTCGTCTTAGTTGGATCTGGCTTACATCTGATTTCTTCGTCTCCGTTAATCTTTTGTTTGTCTTCATCTTTTTCAGTATGATAGATGACTGCTTGAAACAAGCCACGCTCTACGGATCCCTTGTTAAACAACAAGGAGTCTTCTTGGTTATAACCGGTGTGTGACATAATAGCTACAACTACATTCGTTCCAGATGGAATGTTGACAAGCTTAATCATGTGCATGAGACGAGTGTCAACAAGAGGTGCCATTGGATAACTGAGAACATAGGCTGTCTTGTCCATTCTTTCTTCGAAGTTAGTTACATACACACCCATTGACTGTTTTCCCATTGCACACTGATATGTGTTTCTAGGAGACTGGTTGTGTTCGGGAAAAGGTATGCATGATGCAAGAATACCAAACATTGTGCTAGGATGGATTTCGCAATGAGTGTATCTGTAGAACATATTCGTATCGGATCTCTTTGCAAGCTGACTTGGTTTAATTGCAACCAGAGACGATTGTTGTTCATCTGGATCAATATATTCGATAATAGAATTGTCAATCCTTGCACTAATAAGCAAATCATCCCATGTAAGTTCCTTCTTAGACAATCTATTTACTATATCCTTGGTGATAACAAGGTTGTTATCTTTCACTCGTAGAAGAGGTCGCGTAACGCGTCCACTTTCGTTACATATGCGGATTTCGTTTGTTTTATAGTTGAATACAATTGATGTATAAATATTGATGATACCCTTATGCTTTTGTTCTTTCAAATCTACAAACAGTTCGTATGGTTTTCTTGAAATACCTACCCAGCATCCGTTTAGAAACACCTTTGTTTCGCCATGAACTTCATTTGGTGTGAGATTGTCAACTGATACAACTTGTGTGTTTACGAAATCGTGAAGAGGTTCGGAAATTGTATGGATAGTCACATGTGCCATGTATGCCAAGTTCTTAACGATGCCGACAGATTGGCCTTCTGGAGTTTCTGGTGGGCAAAGAAACCCCCAAGATGTGTTATGAAGTTTTCGGGGAGGAACAAGCTTTCCACTCTTGTCGGTTGGGGTAGATACACGACGTGCATGACTAAGCGTGGAGATGTATGTAAGCCTATTTAAAACCTGGGCAACACCTGCCTTGTTACTGTTCATGTGTTTAATCCCAAAATCTCCAGTAGATAGTGCACGCTTGATACCATTTTCAATGGTGGATGATTTAATGATTTTATAGATATTTGTTTGGTTAATAATATTTTGAAAGTCGTCAGTAGACTTCCATGATCCAGTGTTGATTTCGCGAATGATTTGCTTCTCCATATCTTTGACAAGTTTATTGAAGTAGTTTCGAAACAGATTGTTAAGTAATACACCACAAAGATCAATGCGTTTGTTTACATAAGAGTCACGATCATCCTGGATGATCTTTCCAATTCCTGCTTGGATTAGTCGATTTGTCATGTATCCCAAGAAGAACAACTTCTTTTTTTGAGTAGGGCAATGCGGAAATAGATCATTTGTTAATACGTCCATCGCGAACTCTCTCTTTTTTAACTGTCCTGTTTCTCTGTCCATATTAATAGGTGTATACATGACGTGTTGTGTGATATATTGAATACATTCTTCTTGTGATAAATATTCTGCCGAATCTCTTACTGTTGCATTTAGAAACTCAACTGTTTCTTGGTGATCATCATTCTCTAGATCTAGAACGATGTATTGGCATATATCCTTGTCGGAAGACACGCCAAGTGCTCTGAACAATACAAATAGAGGAACGGGCTGTTTTAAACGAGGTATTTGGATTGTGATTGGAAATCCAAACCCGGTATTTTTGGAGGAGATCATCATATTTATTTGTTTAGGTGAAATGCACTTGTGATCTGGAATGGATTTAATTTCCGCCGACCAAGTATATTTCGTGCTATTTTTACTTATATTGAAACAATATACCTTATTTTCTGCAGATCTTTCTTGGGCAAGAACTGTTTTTTCAGATCCATTAATGATAAAGTATCCTCCTGCGTCATATTTACATTCTCCAGTTGTCACATGATCGATATGTTTGTATTGGTTTAAGACACATATACTAGATTTTAACATAATTGGGATCTTTCCGATATGGATATTGGGAAGATTTTTATGATATATTTGGGTGTGTTCTAGATTTTCACCGTTTCGAACTAGATATTTAATGTGCACATCTACCGTCATGGTTGACGAGTATGTGAAGTTCCGCAGCCTTGCCTCTTGGGGAAACATAAGCTTTGTTGCACCATTATTTTCTTGGATTTGTGGCCTATAAATATTAAAGTTTTCAAAAGTAATATCTACTTCCAAAGATGTCTTTCCACTCTTCTCGTCATAGTCTTGCTCGGATTTGATGTGAACAGGATTAAACATGCCAATTGTTTGTTCGGCTTGGTGATTTACAAACAGGTTATATGACTCTATCTGGTGACGAACAAGTCTCTCTAAATGTGCTCCTTCAAAATAGGACTCCAAGATTTTCCAAGGGGCTTCAACATAGTTCTTATCCTGAAGAAAGAACTCGTCTGCTTTATCTTGAAGTTCTTCTTTGTTGCTAATCATTTCGTCGATCTGTTTCCCGAACGTGTGTACACTTACTTAATTGATAATGTAGAGGAGACTAACCTACGTTCAATTTACTTATCTTTTTATGTGTTAATTTTATAAAAAACTTTTATTTATCTATATCATTGAACACTTTATATAATGCCGACTGGATCAAGTAACAAAAAGACGATCCAAATTAACCATGATTTTTTTAAAATAGGAAAAAAGGGGTTAAACGCGGTTTCAAATAAACAAACTCAAAAGGCTGAAAAAAAACCTCGCAATAAAACCGTAAAACATAACACGATAAAGCGAGAACTTATTAAACGAATACAGCAATTGAAACAGCAAGAAAAAAAAGAAAAGTCCAATGAATATACACATGATATTGAAGATAATGCTCAGAAAAGTGAGTTTGATGATTCAATGAAGTATCTACAATCTCTAGCCAATCAGCGAAAATCGGAAAAGAAGAAACTTAGAAAACAAGAGAAAGACAAAAAACGTGAGCAATCGAATGAAAATAATCTGTCAGGAGGAGGCATTTCGCCCAAAAATAAAACAATGAAATCCTCATTACTTTATCAGAAACATGGTCTAGATGTTGAATCATCTGTAGATGTAAATGTAAATGTAGATCTCCCAAGTGAACTACAGGTAACCATTCCTTCTACAAGTTATCCAGTTGACCAACAAAAAATAGATACGATCCCGCCAATGAAAATAGATAACTATAGGGATACGTTGGTAAAACCCCACAATACAATTAGTCCAATCAAAAGTGTCTCTGCACCTCCTTACAGTAATCTAAAAGGTTCTACATCGAAACCTAGTTTTCGCGAATGGAACAAAACAAAGAAAAATCGTTCCCGAGGCTCAAGTAATGTATCTGATAGAGATCCACAACAATCTAGCACAATTGCAACGCTTAACGAAAGAGAGAGAACTCTAGAAAAAGTCAAAAATAAGTTTCGAGAAAACTCGAAAAAAGTGCCTTCAAATATATCAACAGGTAGCGAAATATTAGAACTGAAAAAGTTTTATACAAAAAACAAAGAGGGTGGTAACTCTAAATCAAGAAGAAAAACAATCAAAAAAACAATCAAGCAGAAATATACGGTAGGCAAGTCTCGTGATAAAAAAAAAATATCAGTTCTCGTAAAAAATATGAAAACTCGTAAACAGGTTCAGGAAGCCAAAAAGAAACTAAAAACCGAAGATCTTAGCGAAATAAAGAGATTTTTAAAGGAAAGAGGACTATTAAAATCGGGTAGTTCGGCTCCAAATGATGTTATTCGATCTATGTACGAGTCTGCAATGCTCGCAGGAGACGTTCATAATTTAAACGTAGGAACAAAAATACATAACTATCTTGAAGAAGACGACAACTTTTAGATTTACATACGCTTTCCTTTGTAGTAATAAAAATCACTTGTTTTTTTTTGTCTTGGATCCCCGTTCGGGTTCGTCCATCCAAAATTGGGTCCACTTGATCCACCAGATACACATTTAGTGCCGTTGAGTAAGACACAACATTCCACTTGATTACATGAATATCCGTCTAGTTTTTTACATCTTTTTTCTAAATCGTCAATACTATCGTTTGTTTTTCTACAAAAACTACTTGCGTTATTAACTCCCATATCTTTTTTAGGATCTGCATATTCAAGAGACCTCAACACTGCAAGATCTTTTGATGATAAGGGGTTTGCTGGTTCAGGATCCTCTTTTATACGTGTTTTCTCATTTTTAAGTTTATTTTTAGCACTGTCTACTTGCTTTCTAAAACGCTTCAGGTTCATAAACTCTTCTTGCTGCTGTTTGACAAAAGGTATGTTATCTTCTATAAAAATAAGAACACTCCTGTCTAACGTTGCCATAATAACTGATATAACAAGAATGCCCAAAAGCATTTTGTAAATAAGTATGGTCATAATTCGGTGTGTATATACTATCTATTTACATAAAAATATGTTCAATAAATTACAAATTGAACCACATATAATACTAGACATTATAACAACAGAATAGGATATAAAAGTATCATATTAATATATACTTATTGATAACAAATGATCATTCCAATTAAGTGCTTTACATGTGGAGAAGTATTGGCAGATAAATATAGATACTATTTGGAACAAGTAAAATCGAGAAAAATGAAAAGAGGTATTCAAAGCGAGACCGTTTTATATTTAACAAAAGAAAACACAAGTAAGACCCCAGAAGGCGAGGTTCTAGACGAACTAAAATTAAACAAGATGTGCTGTAGACGACACATGTTAACACATGTTGATATTTAACTGTATAAATGAAATGTATAAATAAGTGTGTATAACTTATGTATTTTTCTTATTCTGCGTATGAAATATATTCCCTTTGTATAGTATATATAAATCCAACAAAGTATGGCAAGATCTATGATAAAATCCAGAAAATCGCATGCCAAACGCAATAATCGCAAAACAAGAAACTTAAGACGCCATAAAAAGGGCAAGAAGGTATCAAAGAAAACAAAAAGAAGATCAAAATCTGCAAAAAAATCTCACAACAGGCGTAGACGCACCCGTTCATCCAGATATCATATACGAGGTGGTTCAGATTGTTCTTCTGCAAGTGGCTCTGGAAGTAGCGGCAATCCTAGTGGTTTCTCACTTGTTCCATCCACATTAAGTGACATAGGCAGAAGTATTCAATATGGAGCACAAGGAGCAGTCGCTGCAGCAGGTGGAAACGACGGACCAATCAATCCATTTCCATATAAAGATCAGTTAAACGGTGGTGAACTACCTGATGATGTTATGCTAAGAGCATAATTGTTAACTATTATATAATATTTTCTGATGATAGTATATAATATGACTTATTTTCCACTTAAAATTAAGGAACTATGTACCCCCGCACGCGTTTATCTATATATCTCGTTGATCGGATTAGTCGCGTCTGTCATTCAAAATCTAATTGATTTCGATAATACAACCTACAAGTGTGGTGCCTATGCGGTTTTAGTCCCAAGCGTATTTTTGATATTTATGTTTAAGGTGATTTACGTGTCTTTCTGGGCATACGTTCTCAATCTACTTTGCAAAGATAATAATCGCACACTCTCCTGGTTGCTAGTTGTTTTTCCTATTTTGTTTATTTTTGTTCTTATTGGCATACTTATGATAACAGGCGGTAAAGTTATATCTTCAAAAAATATAATGTAAACATGCGAGTTTACACCATAAAAAAAACTAACTGGGTATGTAATACATCGTAACACGTTTAATTACATACAAAAAATATAAAAACTATATATTATAGAATACTATGGACAATATTTCATGGAGTGTTATAAATAAATATTTTGAAGACAATCCATATAACCTCGTTGCACACCATTTGGATTCGTATAATACATTTATAGAGAACGATTTGAAGCGAATATTTAAGGATAATAATCCTCTTCGTTTTCTAGAAAAAAAGAAGGACGAAAAAGGAGAAGATCTCCCGTTTGAATGTTTCATTTTTATGGGTGGAAAGGACGGAGATCGTATTTATTACAGCAAACCTGTTATCTATAACGATGAACAAGGCGTGGATGCAGAATACATGTATCCAAATACAGCTCGTTTAAGAAACATGACATATGGTATCAATATCCACTATGATATATATATTGAGTTTGTGTATTACGAAAATGGAGAGAGAATTGATAAAAATATGATGATTGAAAAGGTGTTTTTGTGCAAGATGCCAGTCATGCTTCATTCAAATCTATGCATTCTTAGATCTCTTCCCGAAACAACAAGACATTCTATGGGAGAGTGTGTTCATGATTATGGGGGGTATTTTATTATAGACGGTAAGGAAAAAGTGCTGGTTAGTCAAGAAAAGTTTGCAGATAATATGCTTTATATAAAGAAACATTCGGAAGACAGCAACTACTTGTTTAGCACAGAGATTAGATCGGTTTCTGAAGATCCATCTAAGCCAGTAAGAACTACAAAAATTCATATTTCACGAGAAACGACAACATATAGTAACTTAAATATCTTGGTTGAAATACCTAATGTAAGAATGCCTATCCCATTATTTATAGTGATGCGAGCACTCGGTGTTGAAAGCGATAAGGAGATCATTGAACATTGTATTTTGGATCTAGACAAAAATAATCAGTTTGTCGACGACTTTATTCCATCAGTTCATGATGCTGGCAATATTTTCAATCAACAAACCGCAATTCACTACATAAAAGAGTTTACTAAAAGAGGAACTGTAAATGGTGTATTGGAAATACTTATGGATTACTTTTTACCGCACATAGGAACATCTAATTTTATTGATAAATCATATTTTGTTGGACATATGGTATACAAACTGTTGCGTGTATACAAAAATGTTGATCAACCTACTGACCGCGATAATTTTATGTATAAAAGAGTGGAGTTATCCGGAACCCTTATTTATCAACTCATTCGAGAATATTATATTGATTTCAAAAAAAAAATAGAGCAATCCATCGATAAAGAGTTTTATTTTCACGACAAGGAATACAAGAAAAAATCAAAAAAGAAACCTAAGAAGGGTGAGGAAGAAAAAGACATTGACTACAAGAAGAATTTTACCAGTCTCATAGAAGATAACCATACATCATTTTTCAAACCTACTATTATTGAAAAGGGTATTCGATCTGCATTCAAAGGAAAATGGGGGGCTACCGAACAGTCTATGAAAGTTGGTGTGCTCCAGGATTTAAATCGACTTTCTGGGTTATCTGCAATTTGTCATATGAGAAAGCTTGTTCTCCCGTTAGATCCAACTGCCAAGGTGACTGGTCCGCGTCTTCTCCACTCTAGTCAATGGGGTTTTATTGACCCAGTTGATACCCCTGATGGCGGCAATTGTGGACTTCATAAGTATATGGCGATATCGACATATGTTACCAGCGGTACCCCAGGCACACAGATGATTTCATGGCTTAGATTGCACTCAGGAATGAAACTTCTCTCGGAAAGCAATTCAAAGACAATCTCTAGTTTTACAAAGGTTTTCGTAAATGGGCGTTGGGTGGGAATTATTGATAACCCGATCGAATCTATGAGAAAGTTCAAGATTTGTAGAAGAATTGGGTCACTGCCTGCATATAACAGCATATCGTTTTCTTTTAATACAAATGAATTGTTTATTTACACTGATAGTGGTAGATTAACCCGCCCACTGTATTATATAGATAAGGGAAACCTAAGTTACGGGAATAAGCATACTGCAAAGCTTCTGCACGATGATAAATATAACTGGGAGAATATTGTGAACGGATTTAAAGAAAAAACACCAGGATACGAAGGCATTAATAAAGATAAATATTACGATATTACCCGCATGTATTCTGGAATAGATACTGATATGGATAATTTAACACTTGAAAGCCTAGAAAAAGTGTTTAAAGAAAAAATGGCGGTGGTTGACTATTTAGATTCTTCCGAAGAAAATACTCACCTTATTGCAACAGTCCCCGATGATCTTCGTTCGAATAAACAATATACACACTTGGAGATACATCCATCTCTTATACTTGGCGTGCTCGGTAATTCAATCATCTTTCCCGAACAGAACCCATCTACGCGTAATGCGTTTTCCTGTGGACAATCTAAACAAGCCGTATCATTGTACCACACAAACTTCCACAACAGAATTGATAAAATGGGAGTTGTTCTCAATTACGGACAAGTTCCTTTGGTAAAATCCAGATACTTGAAATACATAAATAAAGAGGAGATGCCATATGGATCAAATGCTATTGTAGCAATTATGTCGTACACTGGATACAATGTGGAAGACGCTATTTTAATCAATGAAGGAGCGGTCGACCGAGGATTATTCAGGACTACGTACTATTCAATGTATGAAGCTCGAGAAGAATCGTCAAAACAGTCAGCAAATAATAGCGACATAAAGTTTGCAGATGTGTTAAAAATGCCAGAAGTAAAAGGTATCAAAAGGGAATATGATTACGATTCGCTTGACGAGTACGGACTTATTAAAGAAGAAACTGAAATGCACGAAAAACGAGCAGTCATTGGGCGTATTACTACATCACCCGATGTCGAGCAAACCGCAGTTGATTCGTCCGTATTCCCCAAAAAGGGTCAACTTGGTATTGTAGATAAGTCGTTTATGACTGATGGCGAAGAAGGCACACGTATCGCAAAAGTAAGAGTTCGTGAAGAACGTATTCCTGCCATAGGAGACAAGATGGCATCTCGTGCTGGACAAAAGGGAACAATTGGTCTTATTATTCCCGAAAAGGACATGCCCTATTCAAGTGATGGAACAGTTCCAGATTTAATCATTAATCCACATGCTATACCATCTAGAATGACAATTGGTCAGCTTCTGGAAGCATTGATCGGAAAAGCAGATACTTGCGTTGGTGCATTTGGAGATTGCACCGCATTTACAATGAAGGGGGCAAATACAGATGCCTTTGGAAAGGTCTTNGTTGACAACGGATATCATTCTTCAGGTAATCAAGTTATGTATAGTGGATTTACAGGACAACAAATGACTGCGAATATATTTGTAGGACCAACATACTATATGCGTTTAAAGCACATGGTAAAGGATAAAATAAACTCGCGTCCAAGTGGAAAAAAAGTTCTTCTTACTAGACAACCTAATCAAGGACGAGCAAATGACGGAGGTTTGCGAATTGGAGAAATGGAACGCGATGGCATTATGGCACATGGAGCATCTGCGTTCTTAAATGATGCATTTATGAATAGAGCAGATAAATATTACATGGCGATCTGTAATAAAACTGGAGCAATTGCCGCATACAACGAAGAAGCAAAAATTATGTTAAGCCCACATGCAGACGGACCACTTCAGTTTAAAACCTCTCTAGATGGAGGCGTTACTCTTGACAAAATAAGTCATTATGGACGATCATTTAGTATTGTTCGTATTCCATATTCTTTCAAGCTTTTAATGCAAGAACTNGAAGTTATGAATATACACATGAAAATTATTACAAACGAGAGCATTGACCATCTTACGAGTATGTCATATTCAGATAATGTAAACAAACTTCTCAAAGATAACTCAAAACTTAACAATATATATGACAAAATACGAAATATCACGAAAAATGATATGAAAAACATGATAAGTGATCCTATTCCAGAAAATAACATAGTTGCACAACCAGTTATGATAGATAACATAACCGCAAATACCGTTGCACCGTCTCTGGCTACAGACAAAGATGATAGTGAAAAAAGCATTCAATACGAAACCCGCGAGCTTTCAAATAGCCCAAATACACCTGATTTTTCACCAGTATCTCCAAACTCTGCACCACCATTGTCTAGTAAAAATAACTCGTCACAATCAACTAATTCTGATGACGAACATTCAATTAATTATGATGACTACATGGTGCACGCTAACGGATCAGTTAATAATGATGAAGTTCCTGATATGTCGAAGTTTACTATGTCAGCAGACGAAAGTTCTATTCCACAAGAAGATAAAATAGATGCACCATCGGCGATCAAAGATCCAAATGTTCAATCACAATTTGACGCACTTCCAGAAAAAGATAAGTTAAAACTAATGAAGGCTGTTTCTATTATGGAAAGTGAAGAAGAGATATCTAGAAGAAAAGAGGAATCAGAGACACGAGATAGACAAGATAATATGTTGAAAATAAGCACAGATAAGTTAGAAAATACACGTACTGAAAGTGAAAAAGAATTATCCCAATCTACAAATAACGATCCAGTAAGTATACTAAAAATCGAAAAATCTAGCGAAGACCCAAGTGAAGAGAATGATGAAATAAAAGAAGAAGGATCTGTTACCGAAAACAGTGCGACAGGTGGGTCGAAAAAGATCGCATTTAACCTGAGTTAATTGTATAAACAAACGCCAAATTGAATATATATTGATTAGTATCAATATAGAATATTAATACTAACTAATAATATAGTAGATACTAAAGTTCAAATGCAAAACACCAGTAGTCTTGTTTCTTCGATATTTAAGTCTCGCGAGACACTCATAAAGTTAATGGAAACACAGGGGTATAATACAAGTGAATACGAAAATATTAGCCTCACCGAAACAAACGCAAAGTATACAAACAATCAACTAGATATGCTATTCGATACGCCCAGTGATGGCGATTTGCAGATCCGAAAGACTTATGTAAATTATCATATTGAAAAGGCATTGCGTCCAGCCTATATTCACGATATAATTGAGGACTTATTCAATGTAGAAGAGCTTCTGACAAAAAATGACACCTTAGTTCTTGTAACAAAGGATGACCCACATGACACCATTATTAATACATTAAAACATCTATGGGAGAAAGACGGATACTTTGTCATTATTCATCATATTAAGCGACTACAATTCAATATCTTGGATCATAATCTAGTGCCTAGCCATAGACTATTAAAGGATAACGAAATTACAGAAACAAAGACAAAGTATAATATTGCACACTCAAACCAGTTCCCCGATATCTCAAGATTTGATCCAGTTGCGTTGGCTATTGGTATGCGTCCAGGGGAGGTTTGTGAGATTATTCGCCCAAGTAAAACATCCATTACCGGGGTTTATTATAGAGTATGTGTATAGCTACTAAAAACTATAATGTAGCCACAATATATACCATCATTAACATAAGATACCCATGAGTTCAGAAAAAGTTGATCATACACATATATTAGATTATCACCCATCGCCAGCTTCTTTAAGACAAAAGGTCAAAGATATTCAATCTACATTTTCTCCAAAAACTGCACATATTGTAAATGATTACGTAAACATGAAACTCAATCCAACCGTTGGCGTATATCAAACAACATACGATAATCGTCTGCGAGGTATTCACGGGGTTCAGTCCAACTTATTTGAAACAAACACAGATATAAACAACGATAGATCTGAAATAGGAAAAAGATTAGAACAATACGTTGAAGCAATTAATGACGAAAAGGAAATAGAAAAAGAATATAAGCAAAAAATAGACGCATTAGCAAAGGCTGGGTCTGGGTCTGCTGGACTAAGAAAAAATATGACGGATAGTTACAAACTGCAATACGCATCTAATTTTTTTATGGGGTTAGGAATACTCATGGCTTCAATTATGTTGTATATAATATTTGCCAAAAAAATTATTAGTGGCGAGGTATCTATTCAACCAACCTTATTATAACTTACATATATTCATGATATATACTTTGCATTTTCTATGTATAGTATATATTTAGTCAACTAACATGAGTACTGAATTAGATAATATTGAATATCAGCGAGCGTTAGATACATATAAAGATAAACGTAATCAGTACTACACCAACTTAATGAGTGGAGAAGTAACACTTACCAATTCATCGAACGAATACGCAGCATATATGGATACGAATAGAAAATTATATAATTCGATACAACAACGAATTAAAAATGCCCCACGCCCAGTAGAGGGAGGCGGCAGTGGAGATGATCAAATATTCATAGATCAAATGAAAGAATATGCAACACGATTAAATGCCGAGCATAACAAAAGCGAGATGCTGCTGAAAAAACACGGGTTCTTGCGAGGAAATATGATTGTAGCACAAAGATACGCAGAAGCAGAAAGATACAAAAAATCTATATGGCTAGTTATCTGTGCAATTATTTTAATTATTGGGTTCAAGACTGTTGTAAACCCATCTAGTGCAACAGATGTAGTAAATACTGTTCTTTTTTCAGTCGTTATATTTTTAGTCGTATATGTTACTGAACATATGGGCACCGCCCCAATGTTTTTAATATGGTTAATACTAGTTGCCATGATCGGTATTTATATGGTTAAGCATGTTATCGACCGAGAATAATTTATATCCACGAATAAATATATTTGGCACCGTTATATAAAGTATAACACTGCGAAGTAATCGGTAAGAATTATCTATATATATTGTATATACTATAAACAATATATTAAATGTCAGATGTAAATGAAGTACGTCGCGACGAGGAACAGCTTGAAAAAGCATTGGCGTACGTAACTGGTGTGAGACCTAAGGATAAAGAACTTCAATCAAAATATCGTAACACCGAAGATTCGTATGACGCAGAAATTGCACCTCTACAAAAAGAGTTTTCAGAAAAACTGAAGGAGTATGCAGAGCTTTCTAATCAATATTACGGGGAATATGTAGGCATTTCTGTTTCACAAAATGAAAAAAGGCAATCAACATATGACAAGCAAATGAATGACTACGAAAACTATAATAACACGACTGAAGCAGAAAGACAACAAAAGGTAAGGGATGAACAGGGTATTTGGAGACAAGAACAACAAACTTTAGACGATCAATATGATAAGGCAAAAATCCAATATGGCAAAGACCTTGACAACTGGAAAAAACAAAAAGAAGAAAGAGCCCGATTGATTGAAGAGGCGAAATCGGGATTAATGAAATCGAACTCGTGGAGAAAGAACTGGAGTGATCAAACGGATCCAGATTACTTCTCGAAAACAGCCACTGCATTTGCTAAGCGTTCGGATAGACTATTAATCGACCCCAACTCTACAACCAATTATAAAAGTCTAGGTATCCAATATTTAAAAAATCATGGTGTTGATATCGCAAAACGAGTGGCAGTTGTTGATGATGCGGCAGCAATGGGTATGAAAGAAGAAATATTCGGTATTGTCGGACCAGGCTCTAAACGTGAAAAAATAAATCTATCGGTTGATCATGTGTTAATTTACGTTGGAAAGTTCAGTCGAGGAGAAAGTTCTGGATTAGACGGAAAGAACACATCAACTATCAGTTCAAATGTCGTAAAAACGCGTCTACCATTTAAAAATGGAGTTATGACAAGTGAATTTATGTATTCTTTGCAATCAAAGAAACGCGGTTCTCCCCGAGGAGGAGGCAGAATAGCCAGTGATATTAAAAAACAAATTACAGGAAATGACAGTGATGCAGTAGTAGTACACGGACTTACGCGTAAAGGAGAGAGAGGACGTTTCGGGTACAACGATACATTTTCTGCGTGGGTACACGGAGACTACTTATACGTAGAGAGACCTGGCCATAGTAAAGGTTGGGGGCAACAGATGTTTTTATATGTTGGAAAGCCATCATTTTCGTTAGGTTCGAGCACTGGACGCCCTACTATCGCTACTATATGGGGATCTGCTCTTAAAGACAGCCCTATTTGGGGAAGAAGGGTTTTTAACGTTAATCAGTTTAGTAATATTACATTGGATACAGTGCCAAGATGGATTTCATATCCATATGGCCCATGGGATTCAAATGAACCACTTCATAAACAAGAAAATTGGGGGACTGCTCCAAAAGGAGTAGTAAAACTTTACTATAATGTGTTCCACGTTGACTATGAGAAAATAAATGATCCAACTTATAAGTATTTATGGATTGTAGGTGCAGCAGATGTTGATGTTAAAATATGGGTAAATAAACTAACCGGAAGTTATATTACATTTAGTGGTGGATGGGGGGGTCACCCAAAAAAACTGAGAATGTCAGATGATGCCAAGATCCATACAGGGCCGAATATGATATTTGCTACGCAAGTCAATAGGGGAGGCCCTGCAGGATTAGCGATAGCACTTTGCCAAGGAACAAAATACGCACCCAATTTAAAGAAACTCTTAACTGCCACTAATCCAAACTGGATGGCATTAAAAGCTAATATAAAAGTTGATGATTTAAATACAGACCATCGGGTTAATAACTCTACCGAAAATAGATACAACAGTGACAAATGGCTAACAGAGTTTGATAAAACACTACGCAGTTCGGATTTATTAGGAAGGGTTCCCGGAGCATATGGTGTAAAGTTACACGAGTATCAACCTCCTGGTGAAAAAGTGCAATTTATTCGTATAAAGTTTGGCAGTATTCCAGCCAGTAGGTTCATAATCTTAAATCAGGTTGAAATATATTCCGTAGATAGATACAATGTCAACTCAGCCAAGAATGCGTTTTTAAAATCAAGTAAGTTAACGAGAGGATCTGCCCCTCTAAATAGATTAATTGACGGGAAACCTACCACAAACCAGTTTGTGAATATTGATGACAGCGTTCCGTGGAAAGATCAGTTTATTGAGGTTGCACTACGAAATCCAATTGAAATATACAAAGTTAGCATCCAAGGTCCCAAAGGTTCAGGCAAAATGTGTGCAAATTATAGTATCGAAATGTACAATCGTAACAGGGACGTAGTCTTTATAGGTCCTCCTTTTGGAGATGATAGTATACATCACGA
>JGI20154J14316_10001680_pt1 | contig 19348 bp, 10 predicted proteins | sample COG_04_FD_14316 | JGI IMG/M metagenome (IMG submission 14316)
ACGATGATTTAGAAGATATCTATTTTACTTCAAACCAAGGCTCCGATAAATTGTATTTAAATCAAGGCGATTTTAAGTTCAAAGANATTACAGCAGTAGCNGGNATTTANACAGACAACAGTTGGTCTTCGGGAGTAACAATGGAGGATGTAAATAATGATGGCTTTTTAGATATTTTTGTTTCTAAAGTTGGGCGCCATAATAGTTTGTTGGCTCACAACTTACTTTATATAAACAACCAAGACCAAACGTTTACTGAAAGTACAGAAGCTTTAGGGCTTGCTTTTTCGGGCCTCTCCACTCAAGCTGCTTTTATAGATTATGATCGGGACGGAGATCAAGATATGTTTTTACTCAATCATTCTGTTCATTCGGTTCGGTCGTATGGTACGACTGAAAAAAGAACAGATGAGGCACCTTTGTCTGGAGATCGTTTTTATGAAAATAAAATTAATGAAGAAGAAGGGCGCTTTGTAGATGTAACTCAAACAAGTGGTGTCTATTCAAGTCCATTGGGATACGGATTGGCAGTTCGTGTTGCAGATATTAATAACGATGGATGGTCTGATATCTATGTAGGAAACGACTTCCATGAGAATGATTTTATTTATATCAACAATGGTGATAAAACCTTTTCAGAATCGATAAAAGAACACATTGCTAACACCAGTCGTTTTACCATGGGAGTCGACGTTGCAGACCTTAACAACGACGGTTTACAAGATATTTTCACAACGGACATGATGCCCAACAAGGCGGATATTCTTCTTAAATCCGGTGGCGAAGACACCGATAAGGTTGATCGAATTAAAAAAGATTTTGGGTTTGAGCCACAGCTTGCGAGAAATAATTTTCAACTGCAAAATAAGAATGTAACTTTTTCCGAAATAGCATTAATGACCAATACCTATGCTACAGATTGGAGTTGGTCGGTGCTTCTGGCTGATTTTGACAACGACTGGAAAACGGATATCTTTGTCTCTAATGGAATTGTTAAACGTCCAAATGACTTGGATTACATCAATTATATCGGTGGGGTTAAATTTTCATCCTATGCTTTAAACGAAAGAGATAAGATTCGAAAAGAAATCATTGATGAAATGCCCACTTTGAAAATTCCCAATGTATTGTTTAAGAATCTGGGAGATCTTTCTTTTGAGTCGGTTGATAAAGCTTCTTTGGGCGCGCCTACTTTTTCAACAGGAGCAGCCTATGCCGATTTAGATAACGATGGCGATTTGGATTTAGTAATCAATAACATCAATCAAGAAGCTTCTGTTTATAAAAACACATTAGATAAAGGGGGTCTTGTAATACAGCTTAATAATACATCTAACTATACGACAAAAGGCAGTCGAATTATTGCCTACAGTGAAGGGAAGCAGTTCCTCCAAGAATTGCAAACAACAAAAGGATTCCAATCGGCTTCAACACAAAGAGTTCATTTTGGTGTTCCTTCAGATTCTACTGTCGATTCTCTTGAAGTGGTCTGGCCCAATCAGAAAAAGCAAACCATACTTGCTCCAGACACAAAGGAAATATTGACAATTACTTATTCTGAAGCGCANANAAAAANANCGNNTATTNATACTGAAAAAANTNCNGACTTTGAATTAGCCGTTTTACCTTTTGAGTACGAAGAAAGTGTGTATTTAGATTACGAAAGAGAACGCCTTATNCCTGAAAAATTATCTTCAGAGGGNCCTGCCCTNGTGGTAGAAGATTTCAATGGNGATGGACAAAATGATATTTTTATTGGCGGTTCTCGATACCAAGCAGNAGAGCTTTGGATNGCNAAGAAAAAAGGAGCTTATGAGAGAGTCGATGTTTTTGCCTTTAGATCGGATCGTAATTTTGAAGATGTAGATGCTGCATCGATTGATATTGACTCCGACGGTGATCGCGATTTATACGTGGTAAGTGGTGGAAATGACTTTGAACAAGGAGATAAGAATCTAATGGATCGTATCTATTTGAATGATGGAAATGGCGGTTTCACAAGAAGAGTTGTGGATTTACCGCGAACGAATGGCGGAACCGTTTCTGTTGCAGATTTTGATCAAGATGGTTACGAAGATTTGTTCGTTGGGAGTCGATCAATTCCTGGAGCTTACGGCCTAGATCCCGACAGTTATATCATTCGAAATAATCAAGGAAAAGGACTTCAACAAGTATTAACCTTTCCGCTTGGGATGATTACCGACAGTGCTTGGCAGGATATAGATGCTGATGGATTATTGGATTTGATAATTGTTGGTGATTGGATGCCCATTACCATCCTTAAAAACATAGGTAACAATCAGTTTAAAAACATCAGTAAAGATCAGGGACTAGGATCAAGTTTTGGTTTGTGGAATGCAGTTGATTTTGCTGACTTTGACGGCGACGGACGTTTGGATATCATTGCTGGAAATGTAGGAGAAAACTTCAAATGGAAACCCACAGTTTCTAAGCCTGTTTGGTTGTACTTGGATGACTTCGATGAAAATGAGCAATTGGATCCTATTATTTTTTACAACTTTTTTGACACCTATGTTCCTTTTGCATCTCTAAATAAGCTGAGCGAACAACTACCGTTCATTAAAAAAAGATTTCAAAAATACACTGCTTTTGCAGAAGTGAATACGGTAGAACAACTAACGGGCAAAAACCCCAAAGAATATTTGCAAACCAAATACATTAATGAATTGCGATCCATGGTGTATTTGAATACTCNGGACGGGTTTAAAGGAATTCCGTTACCCAAAGTCGCACAACAGTCTTCTATTGAAGATATCTTAGTTGATCCAGAAAAGAAAACGGTTTCTTATGTTGGAAATTATTTTGACTTTGTAATCGAATTGGGCCCCTTAGGAGCTAACCCTGGAGGAATGTTATCGGACTTTAATTCGGAAACATTATATTTTGAATCGCATAAAAGTTTTAACTTGCCCAAATCTGTATCATCACGTGCAGTTGAATTTCTAAAAAACAATCAATTCGTAATTGCCACACAAAATAGTTTTGTGTTTTTAGTTACATCCAAATAAACAAAATAATGAATAGAAGTTATTTTTTTAAATTAATGTTATTGAGTCTTACTTTGGCTTCGTGTGCTCAAGATCAGTCGTATAAGGAAAAAATAAAAGATCCTGAATTGGTTCAGGCAAATGTCAAAAACCTTACTGACATCATCGTTTATGATATTTTTTCTCCACCAGTTGCAAGCCGAGTGTACTTATATCCTGCGGTAGCAGCTTACCAAACAATGCAGTTGGCAAATGAAGAATCCTATGCTTCTCTAAGCGGTCAAGTTAAGGGATTAGAACCATTGACTAAGTCAACAAACGAAAATGTAAATTATAATATAGCCTCCCTTCATGCATTTAATCAAGTAGGAAAAGCTTTTATTTTTTCTGAAGATAGGATGAATGCTTTTCAAGAAAATTTAGATCAGCAACTAAAAGATAAAGGTGTTCCTCGGTCAGTTCTCAAGGCCTCCAAAAAATTTGGAGCTGAGGTTGCAGCTCATATTTTAGCTTGGGCCAAGGGCGATTTATACAATCAAACACGAACCTTTCCAAAATACACCATCCAAGAAGAAGAGCATTATTGGAAGCCAACACCCCCAGACTATATGGACGGTATTGAACCCCATTGGAATCAAATTCGCACTATGGCCTTAGATTCTTCCAATCAATTTCCACCGAAGCCACCTTTGGCTTTTGATTTAACTGAAGGGAGTCCGTTTCAGATTCAGCTGAAGGAAGTATATGAAATTGGAAAAAACATTACCGATGAGCAATTAGAAATTGCTAAGTTTTGGGATTGCAATCCCTATGTAACCCATCATCGTGGACATGCTATGTTTGCTACCAAAAAAATAACCCCTGGAGGACATTGGATTGGAATTACATCCATTGCAACGCGAAAGGCAAAGAGCGATTTTCAAGCAACTACGAATGCTTATGCCAACGTAACGATTGCACTATTTGACGCTTTTATTAGTTGTTGGGATGAAAAGTGGAACACATTGGTTGTACGCCCAGAAACATTGATTAATAAACATTACGATGAGGATGGTTACCTATTTTACAAACCCCACCTTTTCCAGAATACACAAGCGGTCATTCAGTTATTTCAAGAGCTGCAGCGATCACATTAACAGACTTATTTGGCGATAATTTCGCTTTTGATGATACTACGGAAATAGAATACGGTTTACCCGTTCGTTCCTATGGTTCTTTTATTGAAGCTTCTGAAGAAGCAGCAGTTTCGAGACTCTACGGTGGTATACATTATATGATGGCAATAGAAGAGGGCGTAGCCCAAGGACAGGAAGTTGGAGAGCACATTGTACAGAGAATTCAGACATTCACTGGGGGAGATAAAGAACTCGCTCTTAATTAAATTATGATGCAAAAAAAACAACTTTCCTTCTGGCAAATCTTAACCATGAACTTTGGTTTTTTTGGGGTTCAATTTAGCTTTGGACTACAACAGAGTAACATGAGTGCGATTTATCGCTATCTCGGCGCAAACGAAGCTGAACTCCCTATGTTGTGGTTAGCAGGTCCCGTTACAGGACTCCTAGTGCAGCCCGTTATTGGTGCAATAAGCGATGGTACTTGGTCTCCAAAGTTTGGAAGAAGAAAACCGTTTTTTTTAATTGGTGCCCTGATTGCGAGTTTAGCTTTGATTGCAATGCCTTTTTCAAGTTCGATATGGATGGCAGCTAGTCTACTCTGGATCCTTGATGCTGCAAATAATATTGCTCTTGAACCTTACCGCGCTTTTGTTTCAGATAAATTGCCTAAAAAACAGTATTCAATTGGTTTCTTAATGCAAAGTTTTTTTACTGGGTTAGGAAGCATCATGTCCAATTTTACACCGGTTATTTTAGTTTCTTTTGGGATTTTGGCTTTGAGCGATACGATGGACAACGGAGTTCCTGTGTCTACTTATTGGGCTTTTGGTATTGGAGCTATTGCTTCTATAGGAACCATTTTAGTAACGGTATTAACTACTTCCGAATACCCACCAACCGAAGCAGAATTGGCAGTAATTACTGCAAATAAAGCGAAAGGGAATACTTTTTCAAGAACGCTAAAAGAAATCAAAGCGGCTTTCATGAAAATGCCAAAGACCATGCGGCAATTAATTCCCGTAATGTTTTTCTCTTGGTACGCGATGTTTTGTTATTGGCAGTATCTAACTTCTGCTTTATCCTTGTCGCTTTTCGATACCTTGGATCAAAACACTTCTTTTTTCAACCAAGCGCAGCTTTTAACTGGAAATCTGAATGGAACGTACAACATCATTTGTGTTTTGATCGCATTCCCCATGATTCCAATTGCAAGAAAATTAGGAGCAAAGAATCTACATTTTATTAGCCTTTTACTAGGAGGAATTGGACTCATGGCAATGCCCTTTTTGAATGATACCGATATTCTCTTCACCATTCCTTTTGGAAGTGGAATCCCAGTTTCTCAAATTTATTTATTTTCTTTTGGATTAGGAATTACTTGGGCATCGATGATGGCCATGCCCTATCAAATGTTAGCAGCGTCTATTCCAAGTGATAAAATGGGAATCTACATGGGTATATTCAATATGTTTATTGTGATTCCAATGATTATTGAAATCTTCACCATGCAGTACTTTGTTTACGATTTATTAGGGAGTAACCCCATAAATGTAATTCGACTGGCTGGTGCTTGTATGGTAATCGCTGGCATTTTCTCTCTTTTTGTTCGGGATTCAGAAGATTCAACGGTTTAATTTTATATAGTATATGATGTTTTTTACTGCTTCCGAAAATGATTTAGTAAAGAAACATTAACGTTTTGTTCACACATGGTTTATACTTCAGAATAGGTATTGTAAGTTGCATCTACCAATTCTTATCAAACCTATGTACAACACATTACACCCTTGTAATCTGACGCTACACACTTTCGAGACTCTTTTGAGTTTCAAAAGAGTTTTTTGTTATGGTTTGAATCCAGCTCCAAAAGAATAAGTACTTCAAGGAGGCTTTGGTCATTATCCCATTCGGGACTCCCATCTGGGAACTTTATTTTCCACTATTCTATTTGTTAATTATATGCTAATCAATCAATTAATTAAATTAGAATGAAAAAAATGAACTTAAAAACATTTTTTACGGCACTACTTCTCACAGTAGGATTAGTGACCTCAGCTCAGACTGTATCCGGTATAGTTACGAGCGATGACGGCCCTTTACCAGGGGCGACTGTTGTAGTAAAAGGAACATCAAATGGTGTTTCAACTGACTTTGACGGAAATTTTAGTATTAATGCCCCTGCAGACGCGATTCTCGAAGTCTCTTTTGTTGGTTTTTCTACTTTAGATGTTCCTGTTAATGGACAAGATAACCTTACCATCACTTTAGCAACCGACAATGAGTTGGATGAAGTAGTTGTGACGGGTTATGGTTATACAAAGTGATGACAATAAATACGTCTCAAAAACTTTACTTTCAAAAGACCCCGATAATACTGCCGATGATATCGAAATGTTATTTGATGGTAGTTCTAATGAAAACAATATCATGACGGGTATGGATCACAAGTTTCGATACTTAGGTTGGTCGATTTGGAATGAAGAGTATAATGCGTTAAAACTTAAAGAAGAATTGATTAATACCCTTGAAAAATGGTACCCCGGAAATTCATTCTTTAATGTAAAACACAGTAAGTTGAATGAAAAAATTTATTTGAAAATTGATGGTAACAGACAAATTAAAATGTACACTGAAAACACAAGAAATGTTATTGTTAAAATTGAAGATTTAACCCCAAAATCCAGATTATTAACTAGTTTTTTTATTTCTACTAATTAAATAGAGCACTTCGGTGCTCTTTTTTTTAACTAATATTCAGCATTAACTATTTGTTAATCCTTCAGTCTTGCTACATTTGTTCTTCGACACATAAATTATGAGCAAAGAACGTAAAAGAAGAGAAGCTTTAGTATATCATGCCAAACCTCGGCCCGGTAAAATTGAAGTCGTTCCTACCAAAAGGTACAGCACCCAACGTGACCTAGCTTTGGCTTATTCGCCTGGGGTTGCGGTTCCCTGTCTTGAAATCGAAAAAAATCCAGAAGATGTTTATAAATACACCAACAAAGGAAATCTAGTTGCGGTAATCTCGAATGGGACAGCAGTTTTAGGCCTAGGTGATATTGGCCCTGATGCTTCCAAGCCTGTGATGGAAGGGAAAGGGTTGTTATTCAAAATCTTTGCTGGAATTGATGTGTTTGATATTGAGGTAGATGCCAAGGATCCTGAGAAATTCATTGAAGCCGTAAAAGCAATTGCCCCAACTTTTGGTGGGATCAATTTAGAAGATATTAAGGCACCCGAAGCTTTTGAGATTGAACGTCGCTTGAAAGAAGAATTGGATATTCCGGTAATGCATGACGACCAACATGGAACCGCTATCATTTCGTGTGCAGCCTTGTTAAACGCATTGGAATTAGCTGACAAAAAAATAAGTGATGTCCGCATCGTGATCTCAGGTGCGGGAGCTGCTGCAGTTTCTTGTACTCGTTTGTATAAAGCCTTTGGAGCGCTTGACGAAAATATAATCATGACTGACAGTAAGGGCGTCATTCGAGAAGATTGTAAGTCTTTAACTCCAGAGAAAAAAGAATTTGCCACGGCAATTGATGTCCACACACTTGACGAAGCAATGGTCAATGCAGATGTGTTTATTGGCTTATCAAAGGCAGATATTGTAAACGTAGATATGCTGAAGGCTATGAATCCCAACCCGATCGTTTTTGCAATGGCAAATCCTGATCCGGAAATAGAATATAATTTAGCCTGCTCTGTCCGTGATGATATCATCATGGCGACTGGCCGTTCAGATCATCCCAATCAAGTGAACAATGTTTTAGGGTTTCCTTTTATCTTTAGAGGAGCGCTCGATGTTCGTGCGACTAAGATTAATGAGGCCATGAAAATGGCAGCAGTAGAAGCTTTAGCTGAATTGACTAAAAAGCCAGTTCCAGAACAAGTTAATATCGCTTATCAAGAAACCAATTTATCTTTTGGACGCGACTATATCATTCCAAAACCCTTTGACCCTCGACTGATCGAGGAAGTGCCAATTGCCGTTGCAAAAGCAGCAATAGCATCAGGAGTTGCAAAAGAACCGATTGAGGATTGGGAGAAATATAGAGAACAACTTGCAGGATTGATTGGAAAAGATCAAAAAATGATCCGCCTCATTCATGACCGTGCTAGATCGGCATCAAAGAAAATTGTATTTGCGGAAGCAGATCAATTGGATGTTCTCAAGGCAGCACAAATTGTAATGGAAGAAGGTATTGGTCAACCCATACTTTTGGGAAGAAAAGATGTAATTTCTGATTTGATGGAATCGATTAACTTCCAGGAAGAGGTTACGATTTTAGATCCAAAGAGTGATGAGCAATTAGACATAAAAAGCAAATACGCCAATCTTTTTTGGGAAGAGCAGAAAAGAAAAGGAGTAACACTATACGAAGCAGAATCTTTGATGCGGGAGCGAAACTACTTTGCAGCAATGATGGTGAAAAATGGGGATGCAGATGCAATGCTTTCAGGTTATTCTAGAAACTATGCNTCGGTAATCAAACCTGTACTTGATGTTGTCGGAAAAGACAAAGGCGTATCGAAAATTGCAGCAACCAATATGATGTTGACCGATCGAGGACCGATTTTTATTTCGGATACGTCTATTAATATTGATCCAACGGCAAAGGAATTGGCTAAAATTGGTTTTATGACCTCTAAAATTGTTGAGATGTTCGGAATCAAACCTGTTATGGCGATGCTGTCGTACACCAATTTTGGATCTTCAAAACATCCCAATGCAGGAAAAGTAACCGATGCGGTAGCCTACCTTCACCGATACTATCCAGATTTAGTTGTAGACGGTCCTTTACAGTCTGATTTTGCCTTAAACCGAGACATGTTAGAAGAACGATTTCCTTTTTCAGAAATCGCTAAAAAGAATGTCAANACCCTGATTTTTCCAAATTTAGAATCGGCAAACATCACCTATAAATTGATGAAAGAGCTGAACAAAAACCAATCGGTTGGNCCTATTTTATTGGGATTAAAAGAACCCATTCACGTACTACAATTAGGAGCCAGCGTTGATGAGATTGTTAATATGGCTGCAGTTGCAGTAATTGATGCACAACAAAAGCAAAAAAGATGATTACACAGATTAAAGGTAAACTTGTCGAAAAACATCCTACCCATGTAATTATAGATTGCAACGGTTTGGGTTATATGGTTCATATATCCTTACATACCTTCGGACAATTGGGAGCAGACGAATCCATTAAGTTGTTTACGCATTTACAAGTCAAAGAAGATTCCCATACGTTGTTTGGCTTTTTTCAGCCGATTGAACGTACAGTTTTCAGACTTTTAATCTCCATTTCGGGGATTGGTGCAAGTATTGCCCGAACCATGCTTTCGTCAATGTCACCCCAAGAAATTCAGCACGCTATTTTAAGCGAAAACTTAGCCGCAATTAAAGGAGTAAAAGGAATTGGACTCAAGACCGCACAACGTGTTTTGATTGAACTAAAAGACAAGGTTCAGAAAATTGAAGGAAATGATGAGATTCCTGTACTTCAAAGCAATAGAACCAAAGAAGAAACGTTATCAGCATTGGAGGTTCTTGGTTACCCAAGAAGACAATCTGAGAAAGTAGTTGATAACATCCTTCAAAGCACCCCCGATAGTTCCATTGAGGAACTGATTAAAATCGCTTTGAATAAATTGTAAATACCCTTTGGTTAGAACAAAGAGTGCCTTTTTTTATATTCTTCGCCTTTGCATATTAGTAACCTTTTTACTGGGTTTTACTACTGTTGCTACCCTATACGGCCAAGACTCTACTGGCTCTACATCTGAGTTGGGCACCATTGCATTTCCTCAAAATGATAGCCCATTAGACAATTATATTTACGATACCGAACGGGAAGTTTATGTATATGTTCAATCCGATGGGAATTACCCTTTAAACACGCCTTTGGTTCTTTCACCGAAAGAATACGAGCGTCTGGTGCTTAAAGAACAGATGAATGCTTATTTCAAAGACAAAGTAAGTACCATTTCTCAGAAAAGGGGAAGTATTCAAGATTCGGCTCAAAGAGATCTTCTGCCAGAATTATATGTGAACTCGAAATTCTTTACCTCAGTTTTTGGAGGAAATGAAATTGATGTTACTCCCCAAGGTTCGATTGGAATTGATTTGGGAGTGCGCTACCAAAAGACAGATAACCCATCGTTTTCTCCACGAAACAGAAGGAATTTTGGTTTTGATTTTGATCAACGCATTAGCCTAAGTTTATTAGGAAAAATAGGCGAACGTTTACAAATTACAGCCAATTACGATACCGAATCAACTTTTGATTTTCAAAACTTAGTAAAATTAGAATTCAACCCTCCTAAAGTAAATGAGCTGAAAGATTATTTACCCAATTCCATTAAAGAAAAAAAAGAAGCATTAGAAGGAAAAGCAAATCAAGTGATTGACAAGGTGTCGGGATTTGCAGATAAGGTAAACGATAAAGTATCTGCGGTAGAAGATAAAATATCTGCTGTTCAAGACAAGGTTTCGGCTGTTCAAAACAAGGCGAGTGAGTATCAAAATAAAATCAACGACTTTCTAAACAAACCTGCTTCTGAGGATGCTATTTTACAAAATATTGATATTGGTAACGTCAGCATGCCGCTCAACAGTACTCTTATTTCTGGCGCACAAAGTCTAATGGGGGTTAAAGCTGAGGTTAAATTCGGACGAACCAACATTACCGGAGTTTTTGCGGAGCAACGTTCACAAGCACAATCGGTAATTGCACAAGGAGGTGGAACACTTCAAGAATTCTCTTTATTTGCTTTGGATTATGAAGCTGATCGTCACTTCTTTTTGGCACATTATTTTAGAGATAATTACGATGACTTTCTAAAGACCTATCCCTACATCAATTCTCCTATTCAAATAACTCGAGCTGAGGTTTGGGTTACCAACCGTCAATCTCAAACCAATAACATCAGGAACATCATCGCACTTCAAGATTTAGGAGAAGCAGATCCAAACAACACGAAAGTAGATGAACTAAACAGCTCTTTTTTTAATGCACCAACGCCCCGAGGTATTCCGGCTAACGAAGCCAATAAGCTCGACCCTAATACGAATGCTTCTGCATCTTTTCTTACCGATGCGATTCGAGATGTTGCAACGGTTCCTAATGGTTTTGGCGCACTTAATGGCCGGATCAAAGAAGGATTTGATTATGCAGTATTGGAAAGTGCCAGAAAATTACAAGCTACAGAATACACACTGAATTCACAGTTAGGATATATCTCCTTAAACCAACGCCTCAGTAATGACGAAATATTAGGGGTAGCCTTTCAATTTACATTCCAAGGAAAAGTGTACCAAGTTGGAGAGTTTGCCAACGGAGGTATAGAGGGCACTTCAATTGTTGCTAGTAGTACACAAAATCAAGTTCCAACGGTAGCAACAAATAACCTTGTAGTTAAGTTATTGAAAAGTACCATTACCGATGTTCGTCAGCCTGTTTGGGATCTGATGATGAAAAACATCTACAATACTGGAGCTTTTCAATTGGAACAAGAAGATTTTCGATTGAATATATTGTTTTCCGATCCGTCGCCTATTAATTATTTATCGGCTGTAGATGCTTCGATATGGCCAGAGACATTAAAAAATCAAATCCTACTTCGTACCTTAAATTTAGATCGACTGAATTTATATAACGATCCAGAGCCAGAGGGTGATGGTTTTTTTGATTTTGTCCCTGGAATTACTGTCGACCCTCAATATGGAAGAATTATTTTCCCAACAGTTGAACCTTTTGGAGAAACCATCTTCAAACTTTTAGATAATCCAGACGCTTCTAACGAGCAATATGCAAATGAAATGACCTACAATGCCAATCAGGCAAAGTACGTATTTCGAGACATGTATGCACTTACACAAGCTGGAGCTTTAGAAACTTCAGAGCAGAATAAATATCAAATAAAAGGACGCTACAAATCAGCTGGAGGAGATGGAATTGCCATTGGAGCTTTTAATGTCCCACGAGGATCGGTTTCCGTAACCGCAGGTGGTCGGGTCTTGCAAGAAGGTTTGGATTATACTGTAAACTACCAAATCGGGCGCGTAAAAATTCTAGACCCAGCCTTACAAGCTTCCAATGTTCCCATCCAGATTTCTGTAGAAAACAATTCCTTTTTTGGGCAACAAAACAAGCGTTTTTCTGGTTTTGATATTATACACCAGTTTAATAATAATTTCGTAATCGGTGGAACTTTAATCAATTTGAGTGAAAATCCATTGACCCAAAAAGCGAATTATGGTACAGAGCCTGTCAACAATACCATGATCGGATTAAATACCAATTTTTCAACGGAATTGCCTTTTTTAACCCGATTAGTCAATAGACTGCCTAATATTGAAACAACTGCTCCTTCGCGCATTTCGTTCCGAGGAGAAGTAGCCACTTTTATTGCTGGAGATCCAAAAAATACACAGTTAGAAGGAGAAACAAATGTTTATTTAGACGATTTTGAAGGTGCTCAAACCAACGTTGACGTTAAAGGGTTTTTTGCTTGGAATCTAGCGAGTGTACCTTCGGAAGGCTTTGAAGGTTCAGAAGCTGGAGTTGACGATTTAACTGCAGGCCACAACCGTGCAAAACTTGCCTGGTATAGTGTCGATCCAATTTTTTATACCTCGCAGTCACGACCGCAGGGAATTGGAAACGATGATATTTCGTTGAATACTACACGGCGTATTTTTATCAATGAAATTTTCCCAGAACAAGACTTAGTTCAAGGGCAATCGACTTTTCAGCCAACACTAGATTTAGCTTATTTTCCTGAAGAAAAAGGACCATATAACAATCAAGAAACGGATGCCTTTATTGCAAACCCTGAAAAAAATTGGGGGGGTGTGATGCGTTCAATAAATGCAACTAACTTTGAACAATCGAATGTAGAATTTATAGAATTCTGGTTACTGGATACTTTTACCGAATTAGAAACTCCTGATCAAGACCTTGGGTCGTTGGTTTTTCATTTAGGTAATATTTCTGAAGATGTCCTGAAAGATGGCCGTAAACAATATGAAAATGGTTTACCGGGATCAGAACCTGTTGCTACCAACGAAAGTAATTGGGGAAAAACACCAGCAGCTCAATCTTTACTCTATGCGTTTAATACGGTTGAAGAGGACCGCTTATTACAAGATTTAGGTTTTGATGGATTGAATGATGACGAAGAGCGCTTGGTCTATCCAAATGGTCCTGTCAATGATCCTGCTGGAGATAATTACGAATATTTTGTTCAGGCTTCGGGAGGAATCGTGAATCGCTATAAAAACTACAACGGAACTGAAGGAAATTCACCCATTGCTTTTTCAGATACAAACCGCGGGAGTACAGCAGAGCCCGATACCGAAGACATCAACCGTGATCAAACCATGAATACGATTGACAGTTACTTCGAATATCGTGTCCCAATCGCTAAAAACATGACTGTTGGTAACCATCCTTTCATTACCGATGTTCGTGAAAATGTAACCGTTGACCTTCCCAATGGACAACAACTAACTTCTCGATGGATTCAGTTCAAAGTACCTATAGATAAACGCTATTATCAAGGAACAAGTTTCAATACCTACTTCGATAACATCAATGGGATTGAAGATCTTCGCTCGATTCGTTTCATGCGAATGGTTCTAAGCGAATTTGAAACGCCGGTGGTTTTTAGGTTTGGAACTCTAGACTTAGTGCGTGGAGACTGGAGGCGTTACAACCAATCACTGAACGAAACTGTTTTAGCTAATGTGAATACAACAGTGGATATTAGTACTGTTAATGTTTTAGAAAACGAGAATAGGGTTCCTATTAATTATGTTTTACCACCGGATATACAACGAGAACAAATCAACAACAACAATACCATTGTTCGACAAAACGAACAATCGTTATCTTTTCGAATTTGTGATTTACAACCCATGGATTCTCGAGGTATATACAAGAGTGTTGAAATTGATTTAAGACAATATAAGAAGCTAAAAATGTTCTTGCATGCAGAATCTGTACAAGGTCAAACTCCATTGCCAGGAGAAGGGACACAAGACGAGTACGACAAACGCTTGGTTGCGTTTATTCGAATAGGTACGGATTATAAAGACAATTACTATCAAATTGAAGTACCACTGAAACCTTCTTCTTTTATGGAAGGCGCATCAAACAAATTGAGTGCGCAGGAGGTTTGGCAACCCGACTTTAATTCGATTGACATTCCGATTGACATTTTATCAAAACTCAAAGCTGCAAGTATTGGAAAGATTTCTAATGGGTCGATTTACTATGATGAAGATATTAATGTCATTGACGAGTTCACTCCAATTAGTTCCTTGCCCGGAGATAAAAGATATAAGTTTTCGGTACGTGGAAACCCTTCCTTGGGATCAATAAAAACCATGATGATTGGTATTAAAAACCCCTCTCAAACAGTAGGTGATGTTCTGTGTGGCGAAGTCTGGTTTAACGAATTGCGGATTGCTGGAATTGATAGCCAAGGCGGTTGGGCTGCCATAGGGTCACTCGATGCTAATCTAGCTGATTTTGCAACAATAAGCGCTTCTGGGCGAATATCTACCATTGGTTTTGGATCTATTGAGCAGTCACCAAATGAACGCAGTAGAGAAGATTTAGCACAATATGATTTTGTAACTAATGTTAACGTAGGACAATTGTTACCGAAAAAGTGGGGTGTGCAAATTCCATTAAACTACAATGTGGGAGCAACGCAAATCACTCCTGAATACGATCCCTTCTATCAAGATCTTCGTCTAAAAGATCGTTTGGCAACAGCGACTAGTAAATCTCAGCGCGATACCATAAAAAATCAAGCAATTGATTACACCGAACGAAAAAGCATCAGCCTTATTGGAGTTCGAAAAAACGGTAGTGCCGCTAAACCTCGTTTTTACAATTTAGAAAACCTTGATTTTTCGTATGCCTATAATGAGTTTTCTCACCATGATTATGAAATTCAAAACCAATCCAATAAAACGGTCGCCCTTTCGGCAAATTACAATTATGGCTTTACACCTTTAGAGATCAATCCTTTTAAAAAGATAAAAGCCCTCAACCGAAAAAAATACTGGCAATGGCTCAGAGAGGTAAACTTTAATTTAGTGCCAAACAACATAGCGATCAGTTCTAAAATCGATCGATTGTTTAACAGTCAACAGTTTAGAGAAGTTTATACAGAAGGAGTTGACACAGCACAACAACTCGCTTTACCAGATTTGCAACAACGCAATTTCTTGTTCGATTGGACCTATAGCATCAACCACAACATTACCCGATCCCTGAAAATGAATTTTACAGCTTCGAATAATAATATAGTGCGTAACTACTATCAAGAAAATAACGAAGGCGCAACTTCTGTAGATAAAAGTAAGAATATATGGGATGGTCTTTGGGATGTTGGAGACCCAAACAGGCATTTCCAAGCCCTAACCTTGAACTATAAATTACCGTTCAAATACATTCCGTTTTTGAGTTTTATTGATGCAAATTATAGTTACACGGGCGATTTTAGTTGGCAACGTGGGTCAGATGTTTTAGCGGATGTTGAAGATTTAGACGGCAATGTTTTGGGGATTGTAAATACGGTACAAAACGCCAATACACAAACTCTAAACGGTTCCATCTCTATGGATCGAATTTATCGAATCTTTGGAATTCAAAAAAATCAAAAAAACATAAGACAAATATTATCTAAAAAGGTAGTCAATCCAAATGCACCAGAAGATAAGAAAAAGCCTAAAAAGAAGAAGAAAAAGAAAGTGCTACGTTCGGTAGCAAATGTCCTTTCAACAATGAAACGGGTTCAATTTACGTACAGCGAAAACAACGGAAAGGTATTGCCGGGCTATTTACCTACTCTGGGCTTTGGTGGAACTTTGCAGCCAACGGCAGCCTTTACTTTTGGAAGCCAGGCCGATATTCGATATGAAGTAGCCCGAAACGGATGGTTGACCGATTTCCCTGATTTCAACCAACAATTTACGCAGGTACACAACAGTCAATTAAAAATAACTGGACAATTGGATTTTGGAAAAGGTCTGTTAATTGATTTAACCGCTGAACGAAATTTTTCTGAAAACTTATCTGAAAATTTCTCTGTAATAAATGGCTCCTATGTCCCTTTAAATCCATATGGTTACGGAAACTTTGGAATGTCGACATTACTCATTAGAACAGCTTTCAATAGACCAACAGGTTCTTACAACCCCAACTTTGAGAAATTCAGAACACATCGACTAGTTGTAGCGCAGCGTTTAGCTGCAGCGGCAGGAATCCCGATTACCGATGTAGACGAAGAAGGTTATCCAAGAGGATATGGAAGATCGAGCCAATCGGTTGTTATTCCAGCTTTCCTTGCAGCATATTCCGGATCGTCTGTAGAGCAGGTGTCATTGGATCCGATTAAAAAAACACCCTTACCCAACTGGAATTTAAAATATACGGGCTTGATGAATGTTAAATCTCTCAAGAAAATATTCAATCGATTTTCACTTACACATGCCTATCGCTCGAGTTATACAATCAATAATTTTCAAACGAACCTAGATTACGACCCATCTTTTCCAAATCAAGTAGATGACGGTGGAAACTTTGTTCCTTCTACTTTGTTCTCTAACCTGAATCTGGTGGAGCAATTTAATCCGCTAATTCGAATTGATTTAGAGTTGAAAAACTCGTTTAAGTTTTTAGCAGAGCTTAAAACAGATCGGGCACTTTCGTTGAGTTTAGATAATAATTTATTGACTGAATCTAGTGGGCAAGAATATATCGTTGGGATGGGATACCGCCTCAAAGACTTACGTTTTAGAACTCGAATTGGTGGAAGAAGAAAAACCCTCACAGGAGATTTAAATATTAAAGCCGATTTATCGTATCGAAACAACATTACGGTTTTGAGGAATTTGGAAATAAACGACAATCAAGTAACCGCTGGACAGACCCTCTGGTCTATTAAGGTATCAGCCGATTATGCCTTGTCTAAAAACCTTACAAGTCAGTTCTTTTACGATCACAATTTCTCGGAATTTGCAATTTCTTCTGCTTTCCCACAAACCTCAATTCGATCGGGAATAATCATTCGATATAATTTTGGTAATTGATTGGGAGAATCTGTTATATTTGTTTCTTTAAAACAAAGAATTAATGAATACACCTGATACATTACACTATACCAAAGACCATGAATGGATTTCAATTGAAGATGGAATCGCAACTGTTGGCGTTACTGATTTTGCTCAAAGTGAATTAGGAGATATTGTTTATGTCGAAGTAGAAACCTTAGACGAACAAATAGGAATCAGCGAAGTTTTTGGAACAGTAGAGGCCGTAAAGACCGTTTCTGATCTTTTTATGCCACTATCAGGTACAATTATCGAATTCAACGAATCACTAGAAGATGAACCAGAAATGGTAAACGAAGATCCTTACGGTAAAGGGTGGATGATTAAAATTAAACTGGACAATCCAGCAGAAGCTAGTGAGCTTTTGGACGCTGCGGCATATAAAGAATTGATCGGTGCCTAGATATATGTTCTCCATTGCAGCATATAGCATTGGAGTTTTTATTGTTTTCCTTTCTACCGTTGCTTTACATTTGCCTATTAAAGAAAATCCTGGTTTTGAAGTTGATAAACTAGCACATGGATTTGCCTATTTTTGTTTTGCAACAAGTGTATTTGTGGCATTGAATTTGGACTGGAAATTAGAAACAGCCAAAAAGTGGACAATAATCAGCTCTTTTTCATTGGGTTTGTTGCTCGAAATCGTTCAGGGAAGCCTATTATCCCACCGAAGTTTTGAGGTCTATGATTTGTTAGCGAACACTTAGGAATAGTTTTCTTTATTTTTTCATCAAAAAGAGTTAAAAAGTTATTGTCAAATGCCGTATTTTTATAAATTAGCTATCTAAATAAAGTTCTATGCAACTGAAAAAAAACCCTAAAGCTGATCTGACCAAAAACAGCAGCTTATATTTCGCCATAGGTCTCGCCTTGGTTCTCTTGTTCTCGTGGCAAGCGATCGAGTGGAAGACGTACGAAAAATCAGCTTTCGACTATCAAGCGCTTAACGTTGATGACGAAGATGATGAAGAAGTGCCAATTACAGAACAACTAAAAACACCACCACCTCCACCACCACCTCCACCAGCTCCAGAAGTAATTGAGATTGTTGAGGATGAAGAAGAGGTTGAAGAAACAGTAATAGAATCTACTGAAACCGATCAAGAAGAAATTGTTGAGGTTGAAGACATTGAGGTTGAAGATGATTTCGATGATGTAGATGTTCCTTTTGCAGTTATTGAAGATGTTCCTTTATTCCCAGGTTGTGAGCGTGTCGCAAAATCAGAACGAAGAGCATGTTTCCAAGACAAGATGAATAAGCATATTCGTAAGAATTTCCGTTATCCTGAAATTGCTCAAGAAATGGGAATCCAAGGAAGAGTTTATGTAAACTTTATTATATCAAAAGACGGAAGTATTACTAACGTAAGAATGCGTGGACCAGATAAGAATTTAGAAAAAGAAGCATCTCGAATCATTTCGAAGCTTCCAAAAATGATACCTGGAAAACAAAGAGGACGCCCTGTTCGTGTTCCTTTCAGTATTCCAATTACGTTTAGATTGAACTAAAACAACTCTTGTTGTTTAATGAAGCCCGAAGGAAACTTCGGGCTTTTTTGTGTCCCATAATTTAGATTTCGGTTTCTATGGTAAATAGGGGATTGTACATTATCTTTGCACAAGATTATGGATGTAGAAAAAATTCGTTTACAAACCCCAGAGGAGTCCACTTTTTCACTCTTCATGGACGACTTTAAGCAGTTGACAAAAGTACGCCTTGCAGTAAGCGTAGTTTTTTCATCTATTGCAGGTTATTTTTTGGCAGCAGATTCTCCGGTTCTTATCGATGTTATTCTTTTAGCCTTTGGCGGCTATTTCATGGTAGGTGCTTCGAACGCATTCAATCAAGTGTTAGAAAAAGACCTCGATGCATTAATGGAACGGACTAAGAACAGACCTCTACCTTCAGGAAGAATGTCGGTTCAATCGGCTATAACAATCGCTACTATTCTAACGGTCTTAGGTTTATTGGTTTTGTACACCATAAATACCCGAACAGCTTTGTTAGGTGGAATTTCTATCTTCTTATACGTTTGTGTCTATACACCACTCAAAACAAGAACTCCTTTGGCTGTTTTTGT
>JGI20154J14316_10001685_pt1 | contig 19310 bp, 11 predicted proteins | sample COG_04_FD_14316 | JGI IMG/M metagenome (IMG submission 14316)
TAGTTTCTTTTTCAATCTTATTATTTAAATGTTCAACATAACCTTCATATTTCATCCCATTCTTATAAAGTTCTAAAGCTAAAGATTTATGTTTAGATAGTTTTTTACCATCAACAATATTTTTTACAATTTCAGTCATTTATAATAATAATTTTTATATTTTTAAATATTAATCTATAATCAATTTACCATATAACTGAAAATAAGCATTAAATTTACTTTTATAATCTTCTAATTCTTCTAATAATTCTTTTTTTATATGTTTATTTTCAAGTTTCAATTCTAATTTATTACATTCTTCACATTTTTTTTTATATTCTGCTAAAAAAATTTTATGATTATTATCAAGATTAACATAAGATTCTCTAATAGTTTCTAGTTCATGATCTTTTTCTTCTATTTTCATTGATAAATTATGAACAGTTTTATCATGATGTTCTTTTTTTACAAAACCATCAATATTACCATTTTTATCTAATTTCAAATCCATTATTCAATAATTCTTATTATTTTTTTAAGTAATAAGTTTAAAATTGAAAAGTGGTGAATTTTTAGGTCCATTCTTTTGATTTCTACCCCAACTAGCACCATGTTTACATTTTTCTTGTTTTATAATCAATGTATCACGAACTTTCTTTTTAATAGGAATCTCTTTCTTGTTAATACCTTCCTTACCACACCAATCTTTAAACCAATCATAAATCATATCCATATGCGTTGGTGCCTTTCCATCTTCATAATCACAAACAGTAATTTCTCCATTAAACCAGTTTGTGATAATATCACTAGTTTCTTTATATTTTTCAGTTCCTTCTTTAACTTCTTCAGGTGGTTTTGTACCTAATTCTGTATATTCTTTATATTTTTCCAAAAGAATCATCATAAATATGACATTCCATTCAGTTAATTTTTTAGATAAACTGATATCAGCAATAAATTGATTTGGATCATCCTGGGTTGGTCTTGGGTTATCACTAAATCTAGATATGAATTCTACAACTTCTATTCTTCTCCATGTTCCACCATCTTGATTATGTAGTTTCGGAAGTTCATTGCACATAAGTGCTATTTTAAATTGAGGTTTAAATTCTGTTGTCTCTTTATAAAGACCTCTACTTGTTAATTTATCCCCACCTGTAATTTGTTTCAATTTACCTACATAAATCTTATCATCTTCATCTGGTTCTGAACATGAAACAAAACGAGCATGTCTAAGAGTTTCTACTTCTGGAGATGCACTCGCAGAACTACCTCTCTTATTTGTAAAATAAGCTACATCAAGAGTTTTACTATATTCACCAAGGGTAAAATCTAATAATTCAATTAATTTACTCTTACCATTACCACCTGACCCTGTCCAGAAATAAAATTTTTCTTCTCTAACTTGACCACTCAAACAACTTGATAAGAATCTAATAACATAATCTCTTAAACGATTGTCGGTTCTATTACCTTCATTATCAATTCTATTAGGAAGAACTTGTTTAATAAATTCATTTAGTTCTTTTACTAATACTTTATTTTTCTTATTATTCATTATTTTATCATATAAGACTTTAAAAGTTACTGGCTTTGGTTTAGGATTAATAGGTAATGAATATTTTGTAGTAACTGTTACAAAATCATCAGGGGCACCCATTCTAAAATTCATTGTAGATAAATCAAAAACCCCATTATCAAAACCAATAAGATCTAATTTACTATTAATTTTATCGTTGAATTCAGAATCATAAAATAGTTCTCTACATTCACGAATAATTTTATCTTTATAAGTAGAATCTTTTAGTTTAGCAATAATTTTAGCACAGTTTGCTACAAGACTATCATATTGTTTCTTTTTTAAGCCTTCGGGTAAAGAACTAGAAATATCTTGATATTTTTTACCATAATAGAAATAAATATTTACAATATCACCTGATAACCTTTTCCTAAGTTCATGACCTATTTCGGTTTTTTCCCATTTACCACCTGCTTCTTCATTAAAGAAGAACCAATAATTTTCTTTTAATCCTGAACAAACAAATTCATTCCTATAATAATCAGAAATAACATATGCTACATCATAATGAGCACCACAACTATCTAAACTTGATTCAATCCTCCCTGACAAAGATTCTTTCAATAATTCACGATAATCTTCTTCACCAATATCTTGTTTAACCCACCAATGCAAAGAACGAATAGTCATATGGTTTTCTTTTTTTGGTATAGAATACCAACTTTTCCAAGCATCATTACAACCTTTTTCTGCATCAGAATTAGTAAATTTTGTAGATTTTTTACTAAATTCTATCCAAACATTTAGCATATCTTTTGATTTACTAAAACTATTAAGAACTAATCCAACATCCCTCCAACTTCCATTATCAGCATATGTATCTGCTCTAGTAGAATTTAATTTTTCAACTAATTTTTTTATTAATTCAAATTCTTTGCCTGTTAAAGTTAGATTTGTTTCTTGTTCTATAGTTATATTATTCATAAAATTAGGTATAATAATTTCATCTTGAATAGAATTCAAATTTTTATTTGTATTAATTCCTTTTAATATCTGTTCTGTATATTCAGTATAAACAACACTTTTTTCACAAGAATAAACACTATTTTTTTGAATAATTGTTAATGGTCTATTAAGATAAATATCAATAGGTAGATCAACTATATCACCTGATTGATTAAAATTAATAATTCTTGTTAATTCATATCTAACATTTTGTTCAATTTCTTCGGTTTTACAAGAACCATAAAGTAACCAATTTGTTCCATAAATGGATTTATCAACAATATCTTTTACTGAATTACTAGGAATATTAGTACATGTTTTTTCAAGTATTTCTTTAAATAAATCTTCATCTTCATAAACAAGTTCAACTAAATGCTTATAAAGTTCTTTTGAAGCTTTAATATTAGGGAATGTAAGATGAATACCATCTTTTGTTTGATAACCTGCTTTATCACACTTACGAATAGTAGGTTTTTCAAATAACCATACTTGATAATGATTATTTTTCAAATCAAATAATTTCTGTAGTTTTTCAAAGAAGAATTGCAATAAATCATCTACAGTTTCTTTTGTATATTGACGAACAGCATAATTTTCCTTATATTTCATATCAAGATCAATTACTAAAGAACAAGTATCTTGAATTTTTTCAACAAACATGAATTTTTTATTATTTATAAAGAACTCTTTATGAACAAGTTTATAAAATTCATCTAAATTTTCTTTTTCGATAAAATAAGCACCTCTTCCTGGTATAGTATGGGTATGTTTCCCATCTTTTTTAGGGGATTTTTCGAGTAAATCGTGAAGTGCATTATCCAAAATCATGTATTAAATTAACTATATTTTTTTTCTTTAAATTTAAATTTTCAAATTTTTTTAAAAAATTTTATTTAGACCTAAATGTATATAAAAAATTTAAAAAATTATGTAAATATAATGATTTATAGAGACAAATTAATTTTCATAAAAAAATAAATGATTAAAATATTTAAGAAAACAAAATGTTAATTAATTAAATGAGTAATACAGCTATAAAAAGAATAATCACTAAAGATATTAAAGAAATTGAAAAGAATAAGTTAAATGATTTAGGAATTTATATCGATTTTGATGAAAGTAATATCCTTGAAGCTAAAGCGATGATAATTGGACCAAGAGGGACACATTATGAAGGGGGGATTTTATTTTTTAAGATTTTTTTCCCTAAAAATTACCCTCATTCACCACCTGATTTATGTTATGTTTCAAGGAATAGGGTAAGGATTCATCCAAATTTATATACAAGACATCATAAAACAGGTCATGGAAAAGTTTGTCTTTCAATACTGGGGACATGGTCGGGTCCAAGTTGGACATCAATTATGGATATATCAACAGTTCTAATAACAATACAATCATTATTGGATAATAAACCATTATTACATGAACCTGATATAGATAATCCTGAATTAATTCAAAGATATAATGAAATAATAGAACATGAAAATATTAAAACTTTATTTATTGAGAATACAATAAATCCCCCCGAGGATTTTAAGATACCTATATTTTTAGAAGCAATTGTAAAAAATAAAGATTTATATAAAGATATTTTAATTGATAAAATACAACAGAAGAATAATTTATCTAAAATAATAAAAACTAAAATTTATCATTTAGAATATAATATTGATTATAACTATTTAAAAAATTATTTTAAAGAAAAAATATAAATTTGATTTTTATTTATTGTTTAAAATAAAATGGATATAAACTTTTGTGATAATTGTGAGAATATCCTTTATATTTATTCTGATGAAGAGAGTAATTTATATTTAGGGTGTAAAGTTTGTAGTTTGAAAAAACCATATGAAAATACAAAAAGTATTTATAATAATGAATTTAAGATAGATTTAAGTCAAACAATTAATAAAAATAAATATCTTAATTATGATAATACATTACCAGTCATTGAAGGAAATAAGAATATTAAATGCCCAAATGAAGAATGTCCCAAAAAAGAATATTCAAGTGTTACATATATTAAATATGATGAAAAAGAGATGAAATATATTTATACATGTCGTCATTGTGGACAAAAATGGAAAAATAATTAAAATTTGAATTTAAATATTTATTAATATTAAATATAAACAATGAGTTCTGAAGAAGAAGAAGTTGAGTATGATATTATTGATAATAAGCAAAATATTTTTGAAAATGTAGAAGATCTAAATATTTTCTATAAAAATTATGAAGAATTAAAGAAGAATTATAGAACATCACCTTATTTAAATAAGTATGAAAAAACAAAAATTTTACATGAAAGAATTCAACAACTTGCAAATAATTCAAAACCTTTGATATCAAATCCACAAAATTTTAATAATATTTATGAAATAGCTGTTCAAGAATTAAAACAAAAGAAAATACCATTTATTATCAAGAGACCTATTAATAATTCTTATGAATATTGGAAACTCGAAGATCTTAAAATTATTAATTTATAAATAAAATTTATCATATTTTTATTTAATTTTTATAACAAATAAAAAAAATATAATATAATATAAAATGAATGATGTTTACGGATTATTGATTGTATTAGGTTTATTAATTGTTGTTTCTCAATGTGTAAATAAAGAAAAAGAAGCATATCAAAATTCACCTCAAAAAACTTGCGGGGGTAATCAAGGAAGAAAGGCGGTAAATGCTCCTAAAGTAAATACTTTAGTAGGACCAAAAAATATTTTTTCATATTTCCCTGGTGAAATTTTACTTGCTGATGCTAATGCTCCTTATGGTTTTGAAGTTCCACAATCTATGATGAATGAAATGGCTTTATTAAGAGATATGGGTATGACTAAAGATGCTTTAGATGCTATTTCACAAAACAGTTTACAGGGTGGATTTGCTAGATTTAATCCTACAAGCAGCCAATATGCGGGATTTGATCCATCAAGTAAAGGTGGTCTTTTAAGAAATCAAGTCGGACAACATGTTCAAAAGGCAAATCAGGCAGTACATGATATTGAAAGAAATGTCCCTCACAACAATAATAATGTAGTCCCTTCAAACTCAAATGAAAATGTTCATCATAAGGCTGAGGTGAAGTCTATTAGACAGGTTAATGATAATTCAATAATAGATAGTAATTCAATTAGTATGAAAGGAAATTCTAATAGTAAAGGTGAATTACATATATTTATGGTTCACACTAATTGGTGTCCTCATTCTGTAAATGCCTTACCTGGTTTTAAAGAATTTATGAATAAATATCAAGGTAAAGAAGTTAATGGTTATACATTAGATATTAAAGAATATGATGTAGCAAATGATAATTATAAGAAAGAAAAAGAAATGTTTAAAGTAAGAGGTTATCCTTCAGTAATTGCTATTAAAGGAGATGATATGAGTAATTTTTCTGATGTAGGTGGTCGTGATGAAAAATCAATCTTAAAATGGATTAACAATAATTAATATAATTTCTGAACAGCATATTTTTCTTTAGATTTCCTTTGGAAATTATTTTCTCCGCCACCAGATTTATCTTGTGTATAATTTTCTTTTGAATATTTCCAAAACTGAGCACCACCAATCTGAAAGGGTGGATGGGATTCTGCTTTATACCAAAATACTTGATCGGTTAATTTATTTGATTTCGCATTATTATTAATAACTAAACATTCATAATTTTCAGTACATTGATCCATCACTTGACAGAACATTTCAAATGATGGAAACATACCACAATAGTGTTCATATAATCTTTTTCTGTTACTAACATAATTTTCTCTAAGAATAAATATAAAATCTATATTTGTCCTTAAATTAGGTGGAACACCTAAAGCATATTGCATAGTTAACAAAAATAATAATTTCCAATGCCTCCCATTCATAAAAACTGATCGCATACATGTGGCCTTTGTCCATTTATTATCATATAAACAATCATCAAGTATTAGAAATGCCCTTGGATCAACATTTTCACCATTATTTTTTTTCTCAACCATCATTTTTTGTCTTTTTAGCATATTATTAACAATTTCTGTATCAAATTCTTCATGAATAAAAAGCGGCGGAACTAATGATCCGTAAAACTGATTAGCAGCTTCTGTTCCTGAAATAACTTGCCCAACAGGAATATCACTATGATAATATAAAATATCTTTACATAAAAAAGATTTACCTGTATCTCTTTTACCTATTAATACTACTACTTTATCATCTTTAATTTGCGAAATATCGAATTTCTTCAATTGAATTTCCATATATAATATACTACAAATTAAATTATTTAAATATAATACGCATTATTATATAAATTATGAAAATTAATTTAGAAAATTTATCACAACAACAATTTGAACATATTTTAGATTTATTAATAATTTATTCCCAAGCAACAAATAATAAAAAAGTTTATTTGAATGAAAAGTGTATTAAAGAATCTATTCATTTTATGAACAATTCTGGTAAAGAAATGGCGAATCAATTAGGTCTTCATTAGTTTAATATTAATTATAATTGTATTTAATAATTTTAATTATGGATAAACTTCATATCAGTTTTCACAAATGGGAAAAAAAACAATTTAATGAATTTAAAAAAAGTTGCCAAAAAATTTTAAAAATAAAAGATATCCAATTATATTATCCTATTTTAGCACTTTATATTTATTATCACAATACTAAATATTCTCATAAAAGAATTGATATTAATAGAAGATATTTTGTAAATGAAATAATTGATGTGGATTATTTAAAATATTATAATTCTAATTCTTTAGTTAAAACAAAAGTTTATGATTCACTCAGAAAAACATATGAAACAAAAGAACTTTTTTGTAAAAGTATGCCATTATTAGATCCTTTACATTTTATTATGAATAACTACAGTAACATAAATAAAAGAAATCCATTTTTACCAAGCAATTACAATTATAATACATTTGATAAAATTAATGATATGAATAATTGTGCTTATATAGATACATTTTTTGGTTATTTATGTTCTTATTTAACACAAAATTCTATTTCGCCTGCCTTTTCTATATTTTATGGTTCACTTAATGGTATTTCGAATAAATATCATTTTGATATTACTGAAGAATATGATGAACTTAAAAATGAAAAATGGTTTTATAAAAATTTAGGGAAATTATTTACAATAGATATGTATGTAGATTCAGATGATTCAGATGATTCAGGTGATTCTGATGAAGAATCCGGTGATAATGTTTTGGAAGATAATGTTCCCGACGATAAATCAACAAATTCAAAAAAATCAACAAATTCAACAAAATCAACAAGTTCAACAAATTCAACAAATTCAACAAGTTCAACAAAATCAACAAGTTCAACAAAATCAAAAAAATCAACAAATTCAACAAATTCAACAAATTCAACAAGTTCAACAAAATCAACAAGTTCAACAAAATCAACAAATTCAACAAGTTCAACAGAATATGATAATAGTGATTATATTTGCATTATAAAAGATATGCCTGTTCAACTTTTTTTTATTGAAAAACTAGAAGGTACTTTAGAAGATTTTTTAAAAGAAAATGTTAATAAAGATTTAATACTTTCAAGTTTATTGCAAATATCTTTTGCTTTACAATTATTACAGAAAAAATTTAAATTTACTCATAACGATCTTCATATAAATAATATTATGTATTCAAAAACTGATAAAACATATTTATATTATAAATTCAATAATATTTATTTTAAAGTTCCAACATATGGTTATATCTTTAAAATAATTGATTTTGGAAGAAGTATTTTTACATTCGAAAATAAATTATTCTTTAATGATACATTTAATAAACATGGTGAAGCCGAAGGACAATATACTTATCCTAACAGACATTTATTATATACAAATTTTGATAAAGAATTAATTGTTCCTAATTATAATTTTGATCTTTGTCGTTTAGCAATCACTATTTTAGACGAATTAAGATTAGAAAATACTGAAGATAATAAAGAATTTATAGATTTTATAAAATATTTAACTTTATCTAAAAATGATGAATATTTATGCGATTTAAAAGATGATTTTAATATGTATATTGAAATTGCTAAAAATGCTGATAGATCAAAACCATGCGATGTTATTCAAAATGATATTTTTAAGAAATTTAGAATAAAGAAAAAACATTTCCCTAAAAGGACATATTATACATGTTAAAAAGGTGGTCTTGATGATTTACTCATAATATCGGTAGTTTTACTTAAATTAGGTATAATATCTTTAACATTTATACATGATTTCATTAAAAATGATGTAATAAAAGTTATACCAAATAACATAATATATTCTTGTTTCCTTTGTTCAAAGTTTTCTTTATGAGTCATAGCTAAAAAGATACCTGTATTAATTAAACTTAAAAGTAAACTAAATATCAAGTTATTATCAAACATTTATTAGAGTAAAATAAAAAAATTTAAGAAATAATTTATAATTATTCTTCATCAATAGCATCATCAAATAATGTGTATTTTTTTGAATCTTTTTCTATCATTTCACCTTTTTTCTCAAGAATAGCATTTAAATCATTTACAAAATCATCAACAGTTTCAGTATCATTAAAATTTTTTTCTACAGTTATTATTTCTTTAAGGGAATTAATTTCTTCAGCAGGTTTTACAGGACTTTCTTGTAGTTTAACAGGAATTGCTTGTGGTTTAACAGGACTTTCTTGTGCTTCAATAGGTTCTTCATCTTTTTTTACAATCACAATACTTTTATTATCAGTTGTTTTTTTAGGATTCTCTTTTGTCTTTCCCATTATAATACCCTTAAGATCTGAATTAAGTGTATCTTCAATTGGTTTTTCTAAAGGTATTGATTCTTCTAATACTTTTACTTCTTCTAATGCTTTTAATTCTACTTCAGGTGAATTTTCAGTAATTACTTCTTTAACATTTTCTTTAATATCATTATTAAATAGAGGGTCTGTTTGTGGATATAAATTATCTTCTATATTTATTACTCTTGGTGATGATAAATCACTTTTAACATCTACAACTTCTTGTGAAAGATTTTGATCTTCAAGAGTTAATAGATTATTCTTAAAAGTTTCCATCAAATCTTCATTTTTCTTTTCAGGATTACTTATAATATCTGCATTATCATAAGTTAATTCTTCAACACCAGTTCCTTCAATCGGTTCTGTTATATCTTTAATAGTAGCTATTTCAATATTTTCACATTCTTCTGCTATTTTATTTTCATCAGGTGATTCATACCCATCGAGATTTGGTTTTTGATTATAACTTACTACTTCTTGTTCTTCTTCAGCATTATCTTCTGAATCTTTATTTAATAATTCGTTTACAATATTTGTAAGTAATTCTTTTTTAACAGGAGATTTATTTTCTTCTTCATCTTCATAATCTTTATCTGTTTCATTATCTGAATTATCAGAATTATCAGAATGATTCATATTATTTTTTAAAGATCTAATTTCTTCTAAAAGTATTGCTTGAATACTTTGATTTTCTTGTCTTTTTTTATTTTCTATTTCATTTGTATCAAAAGTATCTAGATGTTCTTTTAATATTTCTTTAAAAGGTAATAATTTACGAATAGTATTTTCAATACTATCTTTAATTATTAATTCTATTGTTCTCATATTTCTTTGATAATCAGAACCATTAATATTTTCATCAAATAAATAAGGATTTTTCCAAATTTCCCTTGCTAAATTAATATAACATTTATGAATAAAATTTATAGTTTTAGGAATTGTTAAATTAATCCTTGTATTATTAAGATTTGGACCAATACTTGTTAAGATTTTAGTATGACTAATAAATACAGCTGTAACTAAATCATCTAACCAATCACAACGAGATTCTTTAATAATTCTTTCTGTTTCTGTTTCAACTAAAGCATTATTCCATTCAGGAACTTTTTCTAAAAAACTTCTGAAAAGAGTTAAAATACTTTTATTTGTTTGTGTTGAAAATACAACTTTTGATTCATCATAAATTGATTTCATACCATCAAACATGTTTGGTGTTAAGACATCAATTAACTGCTGGGTATACTCAATCTTCGCCTGAGTAAAGATGGAAGTATTGTTTTCATCCATTATTTTCATAATAAACATTTTATTTTTAAGTTTTATACTCCAAAATTAAAAATGTATATTAATATAATAATATGCCGATTACGACACCTTTTGGCAATAATACTGAACGGAGAAGTATTACTGGTAAAGATTTAACAATCAGTAGTAGCACAGAAAATACTAAACTTAAGATAAATTATTCAGGGACAGATAATTATGTTTGGAATTTACCAAGTTCAGGTGGAATTACAGGTGAAGTTCTTAAGATAAATAGTGTTAGTAATAATATCCGTAATTTAACATGGGGAACAGGTGGAGGTGGTGGAGCATCAACTATCGGTGAATTGAATGATGTTACAACAAATAGTCTTAGTGATAATGATTTCCTTGTTTATGATAGTAATACCACTGTTTTCCAGAATAGATCATTACAAGGTTCAGATATACCTAATGGTGCTATAACACATGAAAAATTAGCTAGTGATGTTATAACAGGTTTAAATGATTATGGTACAGATCCAATTGATCTAGGAGATGATTTTTTATTCAATGATGGAACTGGAAACAAAAAAGTTAGTTTTGAAAATATAAGAAGTTCTGTATATGGTGGTGTAACTGGTGATGCTAGTATAAGCAATACAGGGGCTTTAACATTGGCTGCTAATTCTGTTGAGAGTAGCATGTTAAATGATAATGTTATTACAGGACTAACAGAAAAAACAGATGTTTTTGCTGATACAGATAATTTATTACTTCATGATGGAGCTGGGAACAAAAAAATTCGGTTTGATAATCTTAAAAATAATGTCTATAGTGGTGTATCTGGGAATGCATCTATAAGTAATACAGGGGTATTAACATTAAGTGATGATTCTGTTATCACTAGTAAATTAGCAGATAATGCCGTAACACATGCAAAATTAGCAACAGGTTCTGTAACCAATAGTAAATTAGCAGATAATGCCGTAACAGCTAATGAATTAGCTGATGGTTCTGTAACAAATGATAAATTATCAACAGATGCTGTAACAACAGATAAAATACTTAATAGTAATGTCACCGCAGCAAAATTATTACCCACAGCTGGAATAGTAACCGCGAGTGAAGTATTGATTGTTGATTCTAGTAGAAATATAGCGACTTTACATGATTTAACTATGGATGGTAATATTACATCTACTGGTAATATTGATATCGGAACAGGGACTATTCAGTCCGGTTCCATTACTTCATCTGGTAGTATTTCTGTTCCGAGTGGCCAAAATGTAAATATCCCCGATCAACCAACAAATTCTACACACGCTGCTAATAAATCCTATGTTGATTCTATTGCCGAAGGATTACACATTTTAGAACCTTGTTTAGTAGCATCATTTAGTAATTTTGTAGGAACCTATACTTCTACAGGAACTAATTTAGATTATACTGGAACATTTACTATTAATTTTGCTGCCGTCACTGGTCAGGAAATCGGTAATGGGGCTGTATCCGTAAATGGAACATTAAAAACTGGGATAACGGGTGGGACATTAAATAGCACGCCATCCGGTACTACAAATTTATCTATAGGAACACATCATAGAAATCTTACATCAACAAGTAATAATGCGGGTATAGGTGCTGTATTTGATGTTGATGTTGAAGCTAATGGTAGCTTTACGATAACATGTGTTATAGCAGGACAAAAATATGCAGTCAGCGATACAGTAACAATAAATAAAGCTGATGGAACAAGTTCTGGAATAACATATATTGTTCATAATGGTGACCTTTGTTTTCAATTCGATGGATTACAAATTGTAGATGCCGGCGACAGCAATCTGGGAAGTAAAGAACATGTTGTTAAATATAGTAATACAGAAACTCAGGCTTCAAGAATAATGATAAAAAATCAAACAAATCTTCATGAAAATGGTATTTATTATATTTCAGCTTATAATTCTACTACTTATACTTTTAATAGAACTAATGATTTTGATTCAATTTATCATGAATCAAATAATCCTGATGGAGATATTCGTCCAGGTGATTTTGGTTATATTAGTGATGGTATTCATGAATCAAATAAAAATCATGCTTTTGTAATGACAAATGAACATGTTGGGGAACAAATTTCCTGGTCATATAATAATACTGATCCAAGTGTTTATACAGATCATACTGATCCCGATTCAATTGTATTTGTAGGTTTTACTGGAGCTGAAAGTATTCATGTTGATAATGAAACAATTGAATTAAGTAGTTCAGATAGACATCTTCAAGTAAAAGATACAGGGATAACTGAATCAAAATTAGCGAATGATTCTGTAACAACAAATAAAATCCTTAATGAAAATGTAACATCAACAAAATTAGCTACTGATTCTGTAACAACAGCTAAAATCTTAAATGCTAATGTTACAGAATCAAAATTAGCTGATAGTTCTGTATCTGCAAATAAATTAGCATCATATGCTGTAACTGGAGCTAAAATTCTTGATGCCAGTGTAACAGTAGCAAAATTAGCGAATGATTCTGTAACAACAAATAAAATCCTTAATGAAAATGTAACATCAACAAAATTAGCTACTGATTCTGTAATAACAGCTAAAATCTTAAATGCTAATGTTACAGAATCAAAATTAGCTGTTGATTCTGTATCAACAAATAAAATAGTAGCTAATGCCGTAACAGATGCAAAATTAGCAACAGGTTCTGTAACTGATGGCAAATTAGCAGCAAATGCCGTAAGAACAGCTAAAATAGAAGATGCCAATGTAACAACAGCTAAAATAGCAGATGCTAATGTAACAACAGCTAAAATAGCAGATCTAAATGTAACTACGGCTAAGATAGCAGTTTCTAATGTAACAACAGATAAAATAGCAGATCTAAATGTAACAACAGCTAAGATAGCAGATGATTCTGTAACCTTTGCTAAAATATCATCAGCTAATACAGCTGCATCAACTCAGTTGTTAGGATATAATGGTTCAGCATTAGAATGGTATAATCCAAACACAGGTGCTACTTCATTAAACGGGTTAAGCGATGTTTCTACAGCATCAAATACAATAATACAATTTACCGATACTAATATAAATGAGATTATTCCACACACAAATAATCAAACTGATTTAGGTTCTTCAAGTGTTAGTTTCAAAGACGGACATTTTGATGGAACAGTTAATTCTGGTAATATAACAGCTACAGGAGCAGTCACAGGCGGTTCATTAACAGATGGAACAGCGACAATTTCTTCTGGAGCAGTCACAGCTAATCAATTAAATATTGATAATATAAGAATTGATGTAAATACAATTTCATCAACATCAGGCGCAATTAATATTACACCAAATACGGGTTCAGCTATAGTCCTTGATGGAACCATTAATATAGATGCCGGTGTAGTTACAGGTGCCACATCAATATCTACTGGTAATCTTACTATCTCAAGTGGGAGTATAATAGATTCCGGAGGAAATATATCTTTTGGCGATGATAATTTATCTACAACAGGTAATATTACTACAACTGGTGGTAGTATTTCTGTTCCGAGTGGTCAAAATGTAAATATCCCTGATCAACCAACAGTTTCTACACACGCTGCTAATAAAGAATATGTTGATGCCTTTGCTGAGGGATTACATATACTTGAGCCTTGCCTTGTCGGAACAACAGAAAATATAACAAGTTCATATGATCATGATTTTTCATCAAGTGGGATTGATTATACCTCAACATTAACTGTAGATTTTGGAAGTAGTAATAATTTTAGAAAAACAGGTATTAAATCTTATTCAACTTCATCAACATATAATTATTATCAAGATTATACTAATACTCCTTCTGGTAGTAATTTTACCATTGGGACACATTATATGACACCAAATGGAAATAATAAAACTGCCCTTTTTAAAATTGTTATAACTGATGCGAATGGAACAAATACTACCACATGTGTTCGTTCTGGTAATGGTTATGCGGATAATGAACCTCTGACCTTCAATAATTCATCACAAGATGAAAATGGTAATACATTAACAGGATTTACAGATTCTTTATCATTTACACTAACTTCCAGTAATCTAGTTTATCAATTAGATGGTATTGAAATTGTAACAGATACCAGTGCTACTAATGTCCCCGATAATATAATTAAATCTTCTTCAACTGAAAGCGAAGCCAGTAGAATATTTATTAAAAACCAAAGAAATCTTAATGAAAATGGTATATATTATATCCATGAATTTATTAGCACACATATAACCTACTATGTAACAGTTGCTAGTGTATCGGGTAATAATAAATATTTTATTAACGGCGAAGAAACACCTAATCTAACTCTTGTTCGGGGGTTTACATATAGATTTGATCAATCTGATAGTAGTAATGGTAACGGCAGCGGCCATCCTTTTAGATTTTCTACGACAAATGGAACAATCCACAACATAGGTGTAACAGCTACAGGAACACCAGGTACTGATGGCGTGTCTCAATTTATTCCCGACAATTCTGAAGCAACTTTAAATTATTACTGTACAAACCACGCTGGTATGGGTGGTGATGGTGTATTAACGATATTAACAGCAAATCAAAATACAGATGATCGTCCTGTTTTAAGGAGAACTAGTGATGTTAATTCTATGTTTGTAAAAGATGATACTACCCATAATGTCGGCGATATTCGCCCCGGTGATTATGCTTATATTTTACAAGGGGCTCATGGTATGAATAAAAATCATTCTTTTGTTTTTTCAAATGAACATATGGGTTTAACTAGTAACATTTGGAGTGGGGATTTTACAATAGATCACACAAATGCAAATGCTATTGTTATTACAGCTTTTAGCGGGGCAGAAACGATACATGTTGATAATGAAACAATTGAATTAAGTAGTTCTGATAGACATTTACAAGTTCCAGCGCTCATAGGCGTCACTGCCGGAACGGTTGAGGTGTCGAAGGCATTGGTTGTTGATGCTAATAAAGATATAGGGACTTTGAGAAATATAACAGCTACTAATTTTGCTGGTAATTTAGACGGTATTGTAGGAGGGACCACACCAGCAGCTATTACAGGGACAACTATTACAGCTAATACCAGTGTTAAAATTGATCATTTAACATTAACATCAGCAGGGACAACCGATTATTCATTTGATTTACCTGCAAATACAGGAACAGATAATCAGGTATTACAAACAGATGGGAGTGGAACTTTATCATGGGCAACTACTTCATTAAATGATTTAAGTGATGTGATTTTTGATGGCGCCACTACTGTCGCAAATTTTACAAACTCTTTACTTATAGGTCATTCAACAACTGGAACTCTAAATGCGGCAACTGAAAATACAGGTGTAGGTAAAGGTGTTTTTAATGCATTAACTTCGGGAGTTAGAAATGTAGGTGTAGGTAATGATGTTTTTAATGCATTAACTGAGGGATATAATAATACTTCTGTAGGTTATGGATCTCTTAAATATTTAACTACTGGTCAAGAAAATTGTGCTTTTGGTACACGTAGTTTACAAAATTTAACAACAGGATCCCACAATGTAGTAATTGGTGAAGATGCAGGTAGGCTTATAGAAACAGGCACTTATAATGTTATAATAGGCAAGGCGGCGGGATACTCGACAGCAACTGATATAACAAATAATATCGGAATAGGGAAATACGCTCTAAATAATTGTGAATCAAATTATAATATAGCAATTGGGAGTGATGCACATTTTAACCTTACTACCGGTGATATGGGTGATAATATAGCAATTGGGCATAATGCGCAAAATAGCCTTACTACAGGAAGTGGCACTGCCAATCAACCAAATATATCCATTGGTAATCGTAGTTTATATGATTGTACAACAGGTAGTGAGAATACAGCAATAGGACATTTTTCTTTAAATAATTTAACAGATGGTACAAATAATATAGCTATTGGAAATTATTCTGGTAACCTTACAACAACAGGTGATAAAAATATTTGTATAGGTATTAATGCTGTATGTGGTGCTAACCAGCAAAACTCTATACTTATTGGGACATCCACAGATAGTAGTCAGGCTCCCAGTGCATTAGATGATAATACTGTTGTATTGGGTAATACAGATACATTAAAATGGTTACCTGCTGATGATAATGGTGTTGATTTAGGTTCTTCAGATTATAGTTTTAAAGATGGTTATTTTCAAGGAACAATTAAAATTGGTAGTTATTTAACATTAAATGAAGCTTCTGGTGCCAGTAGTGCTTATTCATTTGTTTTTCCTAGTGCTGACGGAAGTCAAAATCAGGTATTACAAACAGATGGGAGTGGTGTTTTATCATGGGTGGCACAAAGCAGTAGTGGTGCTACTTCATTAAATGGATTAACTGATGCTAGTATTGTTGGTACCACGAATATCTTTATAGGAAATATTCCTGGTAGTATATCTGGTGGTGCTTGTACAGACAATACTGCTTTAGGAAAAACTTCTTTAAGTAATATTACTACCGGTGATAGGAATACCGCTGTGGGTCATGAATCATTGGAAGATATTACTGAAGGGGGGGGAAATACAGCTATTGGATATGGTGCTTTACATGCGGCAGGCACTGCTTCCGATGGCTCATTTAATACAGCAATAGGTAATCAAAGTGGTAATGCTATAAATGGATCAACAGGTAAAATGAATACATTATTAGGTAATTACTCAGGTCTAAATATCACTACCGGTAATTCAAATATTTGTATTGGGCATTATGCTCAACCTTCAGCGGCAACCAATGTAAATGAAATTGTTATTGGTAGTGGTGCTAATACAGCCTTATCAGGTCATGGTTCTAATACTGTTATGATTGGTAATACAGATACAACAAAATGGTTACCTGCTGATGATAATGGAGTTGATTTAGGTTCTTCAGATTATAGTTTTAAAGATGGTTTTTTTCAAAGATCAATCTATTTCGGGTATCTGCGACCAATGGGATCTACTTATGATATAGCTTTTCCTAGTACTATAGGTTCTTCTAATCAAGTCTTACAAATATCATCAATAGCTAATGCAACAATAAGTTTATCATGGGCGGCTAATTCATTAGATGGATTAGATGATGTTAAGTTTGGAGGATCTAATTTTTCAAACTCTTTACTTATAGGAAATACAACAACAGGAATACTTTCTTCTGCTTCTGATAATACTGGTATTGGTGTAGAAGTTTTTAATAACTTAACAAGTGGTAATGAAAATGTAGGTATTGGAAGACAGTCTTTGAATCACTTAACAGAAGGTGATAAAAATGTAGGTATTGGAAATAATAGTTTGTATAATTGTACAACTGGGGAATATAATATAGGAATTGGTTACTATGCCGGTTCGCGTATTTCAACATCGCAATATAATATCTGTATAGGTTATCGATCAGGGTTTAATATATTCACCAGTAATAATAATAATATTTGTATAGGTCATAATGCTAATTGCGATTCCACACATTCAAACTCTATAATTATAGGACACGGCGACGGGACGAGTGGGGGGATTGTTCCCGCTGCAGCCGATAGCAATACAGTTTTATTGGGTAATACAGACACCGTAAAATGGTTACCAGCTGATGATAATGGAGTTGATTTAGGTTCTTCGAGTTATAGATTTAAAGATGGTTATTTTGGTAGTGATGTAACAACAGGTAAAACAAAAATAACAGGAACGAATGGGGAGATTTTTTTTGATACAGGATTTGATACATTTACACAAACAACTCATGGGACTAATATAACATCGCCCACTTCGTATATTACTCTTTCAGGAAATCCACCAAAGACTCTTAGGGTAGGTATGGGAGTAACAGGACCCGGTGTTGCTGCTAATTCATTTATAACAGCAATTACTCAGGTACCGGCGTCTGTACCGGTCGGTACCCAGTTTACTGTGAATAACCTTATTACTTCTAATATTACAGCAGGCACTACAATAACATTTAGTGATATACTTACACAAACAACTCAAACGGCTGATATATCATCAGGAGGAAGTACAATTACTCTTTCAGCAGATACATCACTACCTCTTCAAATAGGAATGGGAGTAACAGGGACAAATATCCCTGATAATTCATTAATAACATCAATTACTACAGCGGATACAGTATTTGTTATCAATAATACAATAGCTACAGATATTACTGGTGGAACTAGATTAACATTTAGTTATGCAGTAGATACCACACTAGATCGCGTATTGGTTTGGGATGCAACTGATAATTATGTTAAATTTGCTCAACTAGCAAATGTCTGTTTCCTTAAAGGAACAAAAATAACATTATCAGATAGAACTTATAAAAATATTGAAGATTTAACATTAGCCGATGATGTTTTAACTTATAAAATTAATGGATTGGATAATATAAGAAATAAAGAAGAAATTATAAAATGGAAAAAAGATAAATTAATTGGTGAATTTTCTGATTCAGGTATTAGAAATATATGGATTAATCCTACACAAACATATTTAATAATTAATGATAAATTAAAAGTTACACCCGGACATATAATGTTTTTTAGAAGAGAAAATAAATATTATTTTTCACATGCTGTGAATTTAAGAATAAATGATGAATTAATGAAATCAGATGGTAATTATGAAATTATTGATACTATCAAATTAATAGAAGAAGAAATTAACGTATATAATTTTGAGGTAGATAATGATTCAACTTATTTTGCTGAAGATTATTTAGTTCATCATATGTGTGAATTATGTTCAGGATACTCAA
>JGI20154J14316_10001692_pt1 | contig 19262 bp, 23 predicted proteins | sample COG_04_FD_14316 | JGI IMG/M metagenome (IMG submission 14316)
ATTTGGAGGAACTGTCCCGAGAACAAGAGCAAATATTAGGGATGAACCCTATAATACAAATACTGGGGATTTAGTAAGACATGGTAATGATTGGAATGGATATATTACCCCGGACCATTCATCTCAACGGGGAGTAATAGAACGAGCAACAGGTATTCAGAGAATACCAGCAACAATACGATATTGGATATTACATAGTAAAATCACTTGGAGAATATATACAGGAGATTATAGTATTACACAACGAATAGTTGATACACTAACGAGAATAATTACAGAAGAAATAAGTGCGGGAAGAGATTTTAGACAAACAGTAAGGGAATATTTATTACAACAGGGAGTTGTTGGTCAAGAAATAGAAAAATTATTCAGTAATTTATCGGGTGTTTTATTAGAATTAATGAATTTACCAGGAAATATTTTAAGAATACCACAAACAGCATATAACTATTTGAAAGATTTATTTACTAGTTTTTTACAAGCAAGAGTAACTCGTCCAGAACCAGAACCAGAACCAATACCGCCAGAACCACGTGTCTTTTCTGATTTTCAACCATATAGAGCTAGAACAAAAAGGAGAAAAAAAAGAAGCATAAGAAGAAAATATAAATAATTAAACTTTAAGATATTCTTTATCAGTAAAAGGGTCATGTTCACATGTTTTACACAAACATAATCCGTTATCAATGATATTTATTCTAAGATAAGGATTAACGCATCCCATACAATATTTTAAAGACTCTTTTTTGCCGTCCAGTATAACAGAGCAATTTGAACCGATACATGCACCAGCGATAGAACAATGAAAGAATTGATTACAGGATCCGCAATTAATTTGAAGAGCATGATCTCCGAGTGAAAATCTTTCTTGACAGGCCCCGCAGTGAATAATTTCTGCAAGGAATTCCTTTGTGAATTCATCTCTTTGTTTAGATTTTTCTTCTATAGCTAGTTTATTATCGTATATTGCAGACTTTTTATTCTGCTGAGGATAAACAGATTTTCTTTTCACACGCTTATTTTTAAGAATAGATACTGGTTGATCTACAGTCTTTTTTGGAAGAGGGTGAATCTTATGAAAATTCTTTTGCTTTTTCTTATCAGAAAAACAACAACTCATGTTTTAAATATTAAACAAATTAATTCAAATTTTTTTCTAATAATTAATAAATGACTAAAGAAGCAAATAGACAAAAGAGAGAAGTATGGGAAGGAAAGCGTTCAAAGACCGCATCTGGTTTAAAGAAAAAAGATTTAATGAAGAATAAAGATGGTAAAGTTGTTTCTAAAAAGCAACATAAGAGAGGACAGGAATTATACAGAATGATGAAAAAAGATGGTAGATTGGCAGATCCATTCAAAAAAAGATCTAGATCTAGTTCAAAAACACCTAAGAGATCTAAGAAATCAAGATCTAATAAAAAGAGAAGCAGATCAAACAGAAGACGTTAATCATAGGTGGTACTTTTAACTGAAATATATTCATAAACTTCTTTTTCTTTAAAGTTTATGATATCTTCAATATTTTTAAGATAAATATTTTTTTCATCATTCATATTTTTTTCATCAATATGCGCAAACATGTTGTAAACTAATTCAATTTCTTTTTCATTCCAGAATTTTTTAAGTCCTTCTATCAGAGGTGAATTTTTTTCTAAAGAATTATCAATTACATTAACATCTATAAATTTTTCAACAATATTAATATAATGTAATAGAGTATGATTAATGATAGTATTATTATCATAAACTTTACTTAGTTCTTTAAGACCATTTACACATTTTCTTAACAAACAAATATGTATTCTATTTTCTCTATCACAATATTGAATAATTTTAATAATAGGATTATAAAGATTATGTAAATCTTCTCTGCAGTCACCTGTCCATATTCTTAAGAACCCCTGTATGATAGAAGGTTCGTGAAATTGAATAGAGTTATTATAAATAGAAATTTTAGTTCCTTCAGTTTTATAACTGAGGAGTATTATTTTTATTAAACAACAGAAAGGTTCTAAGATTAAGTTCTTTTGAGTATTCATATTACTTGTAAAATAAGAATAAAGTTTTATATAATTATTTACATTTGTGAACATTATTAATATAATTTATAAAAATTTGAATATTTAAAAATTAAAATATTAAATAGTATAAATGTTGATTCCAGTAAGATGTTTTACATGTAATAATATGATTGGAGATAAATGGAATGCTTATGTAAAAATAGTAGCAATGGAAAAACAAAAGAATAATGATAAAAAGGCATCAGATGATCTTGATATAGAATATATTGAAGTAGGGAAAGGAGATAAAGTTAAGAAGAGTATTGAAGGTAAAGTATTAGATGATTTGGATCTTCACAAATATTGTTGTAGAAGGATGATGCTTACTAATGTACATTTAATTTCTTACATTTAATTTATATAGTATAATATAATGGTAAATCAAAATGAAAATAATAATAGAATAAACAATGAAGTAAATGCTCAGCAAAATTTACAGGTAAGTGATAATAGACCACAAATAAGTGGAACGATTGATCGTTTTAACAAACATTTAACAAATTCAGAAATAAGTTATATAAATAAAATTTATCATCAAGATAATAAAAAAAAAGAAAAAACTATTTTTGATATGAATTTAGGAGAAATTATGGAAAATACATCTAATTTTTTTAATAATTTTTTAATGGAATATACAAATAAAATTTACGATACAGAATTATATTATTCTGATAGTAATAACAAAGGGGTTTTAGAAAATGTAAAAATTTATGTAATAGCATTTGTAAGATATATAAATGAAAGTGATAATATTATTTATTTTGGTATACTATTAATTTTAATATCATTAATTTTATATTTTTTAAATATAACAAGAGGTAAGAAGGATGATTGATTTATTTATAATAGGGATTGTTATAGTCATTTTATTATTTGTAGATATGAAGTATGCGATAATAGCTTTAATTGCTTTATATTTACTAAAAGAATATTCACAGATAAAAAATACGGTAATAAAAGAACTAAAACCACCAAAAGTAAGAATAGAATATAATTCTAATATAAAAGATATATTAGAATCTTTAAAGAAATTTAAGAAAAGATCAAAAAATCAATATTTAAAAGGGGTATATTATTGGAATAAATTTATAAAGACAGTCCAAATATTGGAAGATGATAGTTTAGAAAACTATAATCCTTATTTTGACAAATCATTTGATTATTTAAAAGAATCTGTAAATTACTTTCATTCAATAAATACAGATGTTCCTGAAAGAGATTTAGTGGATGGATTAAAACACACTGATTTTACAAATGCTAAAAAAACAAAAGAAGTAGCGAAATTATCAAAAGAATTATATAAAGAAGGATATTTAATTCTTTATAATCTGTCTTTAAAACTAAATAAAAAATGGAAAGAAAATCCAAATATAAATAATAAACAAATTATTTTAGATCATCCTTTACCATATAATGATAAGAATACCAGTTTTGATTTTTATATTTGATTGTGTTTAATAAAAAAAGATAATATAATTTTAATTGTATATGAATTCTGTTTTTAGAATGAATCCAAATGATTTACAAAAAAAAATGATATATCTCAATTATTTAAATAAAGATAAAAATTTTGATTTTTTAGATTTAATTTTTAAAAAATATGATATAAATATTTGTATTTATTATGAAATAATATCAGGGATAGAAGAATTTAAATTAAAAAATATTCTTAGATTTTTTAATTCAAGATTATTAAAAATAGATGAAAAGGTAAATTATGATAATAAACTTTCATATGCTGAATTTAATGAAATCATTAAAGATTATATAAATAATGATATTAGTAAATGTATAGTAATTATGAATTTAATACAACATTATATTTATCCTATGAAGTAAGTAAATTCATAGAATTTTTGATACTATTTTCTTGATTCGGTAAATTATTCTTTCTATATAATTTAAGATCTTTTTTATTGTTTGCTTGATTAAGATTATTTTCATATGTATTAATCACATGATTAATTGGTATGATAGGTGGAATACTAATATTAAAAATAGTATTTGTTTTAAAATTTTTTCTATAATCACCGATATCCAAACTACCACCAAAATTCTTTAATAATAATTTTTCAGGAGCTAAATTAATTTTTTTACCAATTGTATTATTGCTAATATTATAATAAAGATTAATTAAAGAATAAATTTCAAGATTATTATTAAAATTATCAAAAGTATATCTTGATGCACATTCAAGAGAACAAAAATATCCATAAATATAAAATATATTATTTGTATATTTTATTGGTATTCCGAATGTATTATTTTCAAAACTATGACAACAATTCCAACATAAAGAACAAACATTATCTTCATTTGTTTCATTTATTTCTTCAAAAATTTCTTTATTATCAAATGAATCAATATTATCATGTTTAACATTAACTTTTTTTAATCGAATTATTAGATTATTAGTATTTGTATTACTTGTAAAAACAGGATTATCATTTTTTATAATATTTTCTTTAGGTTTCCTACCTCTTTTTTTTGGTGGTGGTTTTTCAAGGAAATTTTCAGAAGCAATTTTATTTTTATTCTTAGAACCAACTTTTCTCCCTCTTTTTTTAGGTTTTACTTCTTCATTATTATGATCCATTATTAATAATAAATATAAAATATTTATCTTTATATAGATTTGTCTTTTTCATCAACATTAACTAACCTTCTTACAACCAACCAATAAACAAGTATACTCAAACAAATAAAGATAGTAGTTTTCAAAAATTTCATATTAAAGAAAGATATATCTCTATTATTCATAACGAAAAGCATTTGTGTAAATACTTGAATAGTAACCATTCTTAAAATATCTTGAATTACAAAAGTTGTTGTTTCTCCATCTTTTAAATTTAATAAAGATTCCATATATTATTATTATATATAAAAAATAAGTTTAAAATAAACTATTTTTTTAATTAAATATAGTAAATTATGGCAATAGGAGAAGTTCAAATGGGTAATTTACCTTTAATAATGATAGCAATTTCTATTATATGTATAGGTGTATTAGGGTTTTTAGAGATGAAAAAACTTTATATTAAATTAAATGTTATCACAAATAAATTAGATGAATTAAATGAAACTATTAGTAAAGCTCCTGAAAAAACAGAAGAAACCCCTACACAGACTCAACCAAGAATGATCCATCCTGGTCAATTACCACCACATATACAGCACCAAATGATGTTGAGGAGGCAACAAGAAGAGTTACACATGATGAGGCAAAATGAAGCACAGAGGAATCAAAGAGTAATGGAAGATAATGTAGAATATGAAGAAAGGGTGGTTGTCGACGATGATAATGTTGATGAATCTCTTAGTGATAATGAATCAAGAGATGATGATATTGTAAGTAATTCTGTAAGTAATTCTGTAAGTAATTCTGAAAATAATGATATAGAAAATATTGATAATGATATAGAAAATATTGAAGAAGAAGAAAATGATGAAGATATAGAAATTGGATTAGATAATGAATATAAACATTTATCGATTAAAGAATTAAAAGAATTATGTATTGAAAGAAATTTACAGGTTTCAGGAAATAAAAGTAAATTAATTTCAAGATTAATGGAAAATAACTAAAAAAAAAATATATTTTAAGTATATAAATGGCAAAAGCAACTGATAATTTTCACAATGATTTTCCAGCAAGAATGGCTTATGGTTTTATGACAGATTATTACCCAAATTGTGAATTAAATTTAGCAATGCAAAAAAATATGACAAGTTGGCAATATCGTTTATTTTTAATTAGAAACGGAAATCAAATTAGAAATATGAATAGCGATTTTAATAATAAAAGATTTGGTTGTAATAATTGTAATGACCCTTCTATCCCAGCACAAACTAGATATTTACAAAATTGTACAAATGATGTTTGCCATATTAAAGAACAAAATCCTAGAGGAATAGGTTTATATTAATTTATTGTTTCCATCTATTTTTACAATTCAAACAAGTAATAAATTGTGTCATGGGTTCATCAGCAGAACGAGTTTGTACTTCATAATAAGAACATGATCTACTAAAACATTTTCTACACTTAAACTGATCTGTCATAGCTTCTGGTTTGAGAGTATATTTAAGTTCATCCATTTTAGATTTTCTATCCATAAGTTCTTTCCAATTTTCAGGAAATATATCATAAACAGAAAGTTTAGCGATATTATTTGGATCAATTTTCTTTTCTAATATATTTTTTAAAAGGTAATTATTTTTAATATAAGTATCTGAATTTAAATTAGAGTAAATTGAAATACATTTATTCATATAAAGATTATCAAAAACATTATTAGTCCATGATCTTATAATGTTTTTTTTCTTTGCAACATCAATACAATAGTTATAAATACTTTTTTCAATTATTTTAGATAGTTGTAAATTATCAAGTAATGAATTAAACTTAATAACAAATTTAATTCTTTTTTGATCATTAGAATTAGAATAACTCATTTTTTATTATTAATAAATTATTTTTCAAATTTTAAATATATTTAATAAACATTATTATCTGTATCAAGAATTTCATTTTCTTCATAATCTTCGGTATTATTATAATCATCGTTATCTTCTTCGGAATTAAAATTTGGATTATAATCTTCATCTTCACTAAAAATTTCTTCATCATAGCCATCATCATTTTCATCTTCAGATAAACAATCGTCAAATCCTTCATTCATTTCATCATAAAATAAACTATAATCAGAAACAGTAAAATCATTATAAGATTTTTTATCATTCATAGAAATAATAAATAAATCTCCGAAAAGTATTTTTGATGATGAATCTTCTTCTAAAAATAATGAAGAACCGTTGGGCGCTAAATCATGTTTATTTTCAAAACCAGCATCACCATCATACCATCCATAACATTTAATAAAAGAATTATCGTGTTTCCAAGAATATAATTCTTTAATAGATTCATTGCCTTGCGATGTTGAATTCTTTATAAGTGTATTTAAACAATTTTTTGGTAGTTTAATATCTAGTTCATTCATTGAACCATCTTTATTAATTCTAATAAACTTCATTTTAATTTATAATTTATAATTTAATTAATCCTTAAATATTATTTTATAGGTTATAGTAAATGTATAAAAAGAAAAATCCTTTAGAAAAAAGAAAACAAGAATCTGAAAGTATTTTAAAGAAATATCCAAGTAGATTACCAGTTATTGTTGAGAAATCAATTAAGTGTAAAGATGTTAATGATATTGATAAAACCAAATATCTTGTTCCAGATGATTTAACAATGGGTCAATTTATTTTTGTAATAAGAAAAAGATTAAAAATAACACCTGAAAAAGCATTATTTGTATTTATTAATAATAAATTAGTAGCTACACACGCATTAATGTCCCAGGTTTATAAAGATGAAAAAGAAGAAGATAATTTTTTATATGTTCAATATAGTAGCGAAAATACATTTGGTTAAGTATTTAAAAGATTAAAATTATTTTGTAATAAATGATAACTATTATTCCTTTTAAAGAAAAAAAAGCGAATATTTTTAATGTTAAAAAAGATTTAAGTGATTTACATAAATTTATGGATTTATATAAATTAGTATCGATAGGTCTTCATAAAAGTTTATTTAAAAATAATTGTTTAGTAATTTGCAATGAATCTAAGATAGAAACATATAAAATAAAATTAAAAGATAGTTATTCGAAAGGAAATTATTTATATATAGATTTTGATAAAGAATTAATTGAAAATTTTACATTTTATGATTCCGATTATGAAGAAGAATATAATTTATATATGAATAAGATAGATTCTGTTGAAATAAACATAAAAGAATATTCTGATTATTTTGAAATAGAATATACTACGGATGATTTAGATAAATTTAATAAATTTTGTAATTATTTTATTATATAATATAATATATATGAAATTTGAATACGTAGTTTTGATAGTTTTATTATTAATTTTAGCTTCTCATATTTTTTTAAATAAAAGTGTAAATTTTCAAGGTACACTTGTAAAACTTAGTCAAGAATTAGGTAAATTCCCAAGACCTCAAATTTCAAGAGGTTATCAACAATTATCTAAACAAACTGTTAAAGATCCTTTATATAATCAAGTAGAAGGTAAAATAGATGAATCTAAAGTAAATATTATCAGAAGTAGTAATTTACAGAATGATAAAAATCCAATTTATTATAATCCAAGTGCTTATAAGAAAGATTTTATGTCTCCGAATCCATTAGGTACAACTGAATATAATTTTGCCGAATTTAATGATGATAAGACATCATACGCATGGACAGATAATAATGTTTCACAACACCCAGCATTTTACAGAAGTGAATTTTCAGATGAAAAAACAAATGTAGGTAATTTTTTTGATAAAACAAATCAATTTCATGATAAAACATCGTCCCAATCAACAAATAATTTACCTGATAGATGCTTTTTAGATAAAGATGATAATGTAGTTTGTAATTTTAATGATCGTTTACAGAATATACCACCATCATTAATAAATGAAAAAAATAATAAGATATTAGATTACATTGGTATATTAGGTGAAAAAAATAGTTTAAATAAAGATATTAATTCGCAGAGTATTCAAAATGTGGGTGGGAATGATCATGTAATGTATAGTTATAATGAAGAAAAAGAAATGAATGGTTCTGAAGTAATTAAAGGGGTTTATGGAAGTAATACAACAAATGAACATTATTTAGATTTAAATTCAATAGATTACAAGAATAATTTTTCTATTTAATATATATAATGAAGTTAAAATTTCATAATAACAGAAGTCATAATTTAACAGAATATCTTACTCGTTTTGGTTGGCAAGAAGTAGAAAAGAATGAACAATCTGATTTTTCTTTATGGGATACATATGGTAAAGAAGATATTGTATCTAAAATAAAAGTATGGCCTAAAGAGTTTTATTCAATGATAGATTGTTTATGGACATGGCATACACGTTTAGAAAAAAATAATGTAGAACATTTAGCACCTAGAACAATTACAGATTGGGAAAAAGATAAATTAGGTCCTGAAGATTTTCAGAATGGAGAAATATGGTTTTTTAAACAAATATTTGGTGTTCATGGAAAAGGAATTAATTTATTCTCAACATATAAAGAATATCAAGAAATAAATGATTATATTCAAAAAGCTTCATCAATGCAGGGCCCTTGTCTTCAAGAAGATTTAAAACATCATTATATTTTACAACAAGGTATTGTTGATACAAATCTTATTCAAGGGAGAAAATATATCTTACGCGTTTATACATTAACATTAGGGAATGGATCAACATATTTATATAATGATTGTTTTTATTATTCAGCATTATTCCCTAAAAAATATGATAATAAAGATTGTTATATAGGTGAAAATAATAAAGTTTATCCTTTAAATGTAAAAAATAAAGCTAATAAAACATTTGTACCAGCAAAACAAATGAGGACAAATGTTCATGTTTCACATTGGCATCAACAGAGAGAGGGACAATATAATATTATAGACAATAGAATTATGGGGATATTATCTGAATTACCGATTTATAAACAGGTAATGAATAATTTATTTAGAAATGCAAGAGAGATGTCTAAATTACAAACAGAAGTGCTTGATGAATATTCTAAATGTAGAGAAAAACCTATAAATATAAATTTAAGTGATATTTATCAAATATGGGGTTCTGATTATATTGTAGAAGAAAATTTAGGAGTTAAATGTTTAGAAATAAATGCTTTCCCTAATTTATCACATGGGGATCCTTATAAGGGTAAAGCTGGTAGTAAAAAAAGACCACATGAAATTAAATTTAGAAAGAATGGTTTTGATAGAGATTTAATGAGAAGATTAGGTTTTAATTTAGAAAATACGAACAAACCTAATAATTGGGTTCTTGTAAATAAAGAAAATTTAGGTATGAAAGCAGAAGATATGTTATTACAGAAACAAACAGGTCAAAAAACGAGAAAGAATAAAAGAAGAAAATCAAGAAAAAGAAGTCGAAGGAGAACTAGGAGAAGATAAACTCAAGATTTATTTCAAGATTATATTTTAAACACCATTGTTTAGCAATTTGTATTTGTTTATTAGTAGGTTTATTTTGTATATGTCTATTTGTTTTAACAATCTTCAATACATTATTGATATTTTGTATTTGATTATTAATAAAATTTGTATTAAAATGATTAAGATCCTGTAAGAATGATTCAGGGACAAATAATTCAAAAGTATCTAAATTTTCATATGATTTATACATCATATTACTTATATCAGTATTTAAACCTTTAAAATTTTTACATACAATATATTTTTCAGAATTAGATGTTCTACTTGTATCTGGTTTATAAAAATATATTTCTTCATAATGTAAATATAGTATATAAAGTAATTGTATTGTTTTAATATTAAGAATATCAAACATTTTAATAATAAAATTACCGGAAATTTCTTGTACGTTTAATGCGATAAAGATTTCACAAAATAATAATTGTATAGAAGATTTTTCTTGTTCATTATAATTTTCTGAAAAATCAAAACCACCATCGGATGTAACTGTATGACATTTGTTTTTATTATTTCTTATATAATGTAAAGCGTTTTTTAAATTATAGATATTACCAGTTTTATCTTCACCATAAAGTATTATATTTTTTTTATTATTTAAGATATTATTATTCCAATATGGAACTTTTTTATCATCAGAGACTAAAGTAATTGCATAAACGTTATTGATTGTAAGATTCTTTTTTTTATAAGAATCATGAATACATTGAATAAAACCGCCTGGTCCTTCAGCAATACATGATGTGAATGAATTATCTTTAAAAAGATTAAATTCATGTAATATTTCAAGTAATTTAAAATAAGATCGACTAATAGGGACAACATTACACATATTTTTAGAGGTATTTGAGGAAGTATAAACATATTCAAAATCATTATGAAATTTTTTGGATAGTTCCCATTTTTTTAAATTACAACTATCAATTTTACATTTTGTATTATATAAAGATTTACTTAAAATATCATTTTTTATATAATTAGTTTTTTCATCAAGATTAATAATTCTTTCATGATGAGATAGTTTATAAAGTTTCATGTATTATTTTTATAATTTTCTTTTAAATAATTATATTTATAATATATATATATATAATGGACCTTTGTAATTTAGAAAAAGATGAAGAAGAAGTGCCTGATGTCCCTGAATTATTGAGTTATGAAGATTTGATAGAAAAATATGCAAATTTCTTGACAATTGAAGAGTATATAAATGTTGTTATGTATGAAAATGATGGAAATATGTTAGAATTCTGGGATATTATATTGATAGGTATTAATGAAAAAATAAAATTTTTAACATCAATTACAGATGCTGAATTATTAGAAGGTGCTAAAGAAGAAATTGAAAGTGAATTAGCAGCAGTAACTCTATTAACAATACAAAACACAAGACTTAGTGATTCTGAACAATCAAAATTACAAACTATTATAGAAACGCAAGATGATATAATGGCAGCAAAAAGATTAATGGAACTTTCAAAGGGTAGTAGTAGTAAAAAATATAAAAAATCTAGGAAAACAAGAAAGTCAAGAAAGTCTAAAAAATCTAGAAAAACAAGGAAAACAAGGAAATCTAAAAGACAAAAGTTAAGAACGAATAAAAAACGTAAAAAACGTAAAAATAGAAGAATAAAAACAGGTGGTGTAGCAGTAGGTAATGAAGATGAACCGGCAAGAAATGTATGGAATCCTATTGATTTTACAAAGTTTAAATCAAATATAGGATTTTATATTAGAAGATTAGGGATTTTATTAGGTATTATTAGTGAAGATGCTTTACAAAAGAGACATTCAGGTCAACCTGAAGCAGTAGATTTTATTGATGGAAAACCACCCGATAATGGTTTAAATGGTGTTGAAGGCGATGATATAGATAAAATAAATGCCGATATAGGTTTAGCACAAGCAGAAAACGCTGTTAAATCAGCGCATGAAGCTATGGGAAATAAGGTAATTGACCCCGAAGAAGCACGAATAATGGTTGAAGAAACTGAAAGAGCACTTGAAGAAGCACGAAAAGTTGCTGAAGCAGAAGCAAAAGAATTAAAAAGAAAAGGAATAATAGAAACAAATAAAGGTTATTTTATTTTAGGAAAATGTTTAGGTCGTGGGGGGTCGTTTAAATCTCCATTTCAATTATTGTATTGTAAAAGAGATGCAGCAATACATCATTCTATACGTGATTTATTAAAAAACAGAGAAAATTTTAATGTAAATGAAATATCAAGGATACATCAGAAATTATTTTTTATAGATTTTGAAGATATAATAAAGGATCAAGGTTGTGAAGTATTTTGGAATGAACGTAATGTAAATGATGTTCGTAGAGCAGACCCAAGAGAAACAATATATTTACTAAAATCATATATATTTTTAAAAATTGACAATTTCAATTGTTCAAGGCGTGATATATGTGATGAATATGAATTGGGTAAAAAACTTTTTAATGTTAAATATGATGATGGTATATCTCTTTCACCGCGTCCATTAGAAATATATTATAAAAGAATGGACGGGAATATTATCCTTGATGATAGATTTGATAAACAAGAATATGGAATTAGATCAGGAGAATTTACTTATACGGTTTGTAAAACTTGTAATACAGAACAGACAAGTGATAATCGAAAACCCGGGACATCAATTCCTAATCGGCATTTTGAAAAAATAGCTAAAGCATTCCATACATTGATTTTTGATTTAGGTTATTTAACAACAGATATTAAACCAGATAACATGTGTATGACAAGAAATAATAGTCATGCACAAGTAATAGATTTTGATGAAGTTCAATTTTTTGATAAAAGATGGAGTCATTTGCGAAATAAAGGACCTGGAAAAGTAAATACTACTGGTATTAATCATAAAAAAGCAGCATTATGTTATATGATATTACAATATATTTCAACATACTACATACATAATTTAGCTTTCAGGCAATTATATAGATCTAGTTTTCAACAATCTACTTTATTCATTAAATCGCTAAAAGAAACATTAAATTATGCCTCAACTATCAAAGGGGTAAATTTAAATTTAAAAAACTTTTTTTGCAATGGTCATGGTGGAAAAGATTTTCGTGATTACTTATCAGATATTGATTTTATAATTGGAAAACCTAAAATAAATGATGGTTGTAACGCCGGAGAACATGATATTCCAGGAAGATTTAGAAAGGGTTGTGCTTATATGTTTCAACATTATCACAGAAGTATTCAAACTCAGATAGGTGGATCATACATTCTTGTATCATTATCTCCTGCAATAGAATTTATTTGCTCAAGAGCAGATTTTTAATTAAACTTTCTGAAAGATAAAATAATTATTCAATGATGATAATAATCTTAATGGTTCCAATTCGGGTTTTATAATATCTAATGCCTTTTCATAATAACCTCCATCTTGTAAAACTTCTTCATCATCTCTAATTTCAGTTAGATTAGCGATTACTTTACCAAAGTCTCCAAAACCTTTTGTAATATTATTTTGTTTAAATATTTTTGAATATCTTTTCTTAACAGTTGGTGACATTAATTTAAAACCATTTTTTTCCATATAATCTTTAAAGAAATCAAAATTTACTAAATATTCTGAAAAGGTTTGTCCAATTGATTCCATAAATACATCTATTTTTTGTCCAAACATAGTATCAATATTTTCAGGATCATAAGTAAAATCTTCAATTTCATAAGCTTTCTTTATTGAATAAATCAATTCACCATTTTCATCTTTGAATTCTTGATCACCTTTTGTTTTTAAAAGATCAAATAATCTACCACCATCATAACATGTTCCTATAAAGAATCCACCTGGTGCAATATTTTCTTTTACATTTGTCATAAATCCTTCAAATGTTCCTTCATCTTCAAAATAATAATGAAATGTAAATTGAGAACTAATTACATCAAATTTTTCTAATCCTAAATTATTATATTTTTTCTGAATATTTTTATATTCTTTTGGAACCGGTTTTCTACCATTAAACAAGATATTTAACATATTTTGTGAATGTGAAATTTCTTTTTCACTTGCTTCAACATTATCATGACAATCTGCTTTCATTATATTTTGACTCGTATCTGCTACTAAAAATGCCGCCATTGGTTTATCTTTTCTTTCATGATAATATCTATAACATGCTTCTGATACATTCGATGATATATCTAATCCTAAAATAAATTTAGGATTAGCATCTCTTTGAATATATTTTTGAATATCGCCACCTCTACCAATAGACATATCTAAAATATTTATTCCACCTGCTTTTTTTACAGAAGAACAAACTCCTACAATTAAATTACTCTTAATATAATTATGTAATTTTCTTAATGATTCTGTAATAGGATTAAAATCAGATGAAACATAATATTTATTCTTTTCATCTTCAGGAGTATTTGATTCAAAATCAAAATCTTTTAATGCAACTTTATTACGAATTAAATCTTCTGTTACAGGATATTTTAAAGTTGACCAAACATTATTTGCTACTACAAAATATTGTGGTTCTGTTTTATCATCTCTAATTCTTAATGGTGTCCATACCATATTATTTTTCCCATCGCTTTCATATCTCATTTCAACAATATCATTATCATTAATTTCTCTACCATCTCTTTCACATATAACTTTCTTATTTGTAATATCAACTGGTATATTTGTTTGATGTAATGATCTTTCCGGATCAGGGTTAAATAAAATTAATTCCCCTTTATCTTCAACTGTATCATCTAAAATTCTCATACAATAATCAAGGGATTTATCATCTTTTTTATCATATTTAACAAGCATCTGGAGTTGTTTATATTTATTTAATATTTCAGAACCATCTTCATTACGAATCGTATATGGAATTTCTTTATCTTTTGTTCTTGATCCAACCTTTTCTTTAATATACCTTACTTGAAAATCAATTGTATTTTCTTCTGGAGGTTTCCATTTAAAATTTCTACTCCATTTACCCCCTATATAATCGGGGGCATCTGTACTATTTTCTGATTTGACAGCATTAAATAATGGTATAAAGATTAAACCGTCTATTCTATATTCATATGCTTTCTTTTCTGCTTTTGTTAAGATATTATTACATCTTGTCAAAAGCATTTTACAATCATTAATATATTTTACAGAACCTATTTCATTTTCACTTACAATTTTACCATAATCATAATGTTTAATACCAATTCTTATACTATTTTCATCTACTTGCATAGTAGTTAATACATTTTGATTAAATTCTTTAATTAATCTATGTCTACAATCAGCTTTAGGAGCATTCAAATAAAATGGGAATTTATGAACATGATTAATTATAGAATTCATTTGTTCATAATAAATATCAAAGATCATAAATAGTTTAATATCTTCGTCATCAACATTTTTAGTAATGTATTCTCCATCAAATATATAATCTTTACCTAAATCAGGAAATTCTACACCTGTATCAATAACTTCCTTTTTAACATTCATTAGATAACCATGATTATCTTTAATATACAATAAATATCTATCACCATCTGCTTTTTCAGTAACAGCATATTTCAATAATATATTATTAGGATTGTTAGGATTTACATCAGAAGTAGATAATGTGATAGGTTGAGGGAGTTGTAATCTTTTTTGTTTTTCAGTTAACTCAAAAGGTCTTCCAGTCCTTCTATCAATTCTTATTTCAGAATGCAATATTCTAAAATAACTATCAAGTATATCATTTTTTTCTTTTATACTCATAATAAATTGAGTATCAAAAATGATTGTATAAATATAATAAAGATGTTCTCCAAATAATTCAAATAATTTTTCAGAAAGTAATTCTTTATCAAGTAAAACTTTCTTTTCTGAGACCCTCGCCCAATCAGGTAATTTTTGACCGGCACCACCGGTCAACACTTCTACTTCTTTTCTTTCTTGTTCTAATTCTTTAATTAATTCTTCTAACCCTTCTTTTTCACCCATATTATCTTCATCAAGATCCTGAATAGCTTCTTGTAAAATTTCTATTTGTCCATCAATTTCATCTAATTTTTCTTCTTTTGTTTTTTTCTCAACTTCTGAAACATCTTTAAAAACTGAAACTTGTTCAGGGATAGGTTTTTCAGGATCATAACCAAACGGAATTGTTTTTTGTGGAAAAGGACTCTTAGAAATATCTACTTGACCATATCCCAATAAATCAACAGGACTTAATAATCCATAAGCATTCGGTGATTTTTTTAAATATAAATTATATGGTGATTCATATTCTTTATCATCAAGAATATCTTGATAAAATTTATCAATACTTTTAGTTCCATCAGATTTTGTTTGGGAACCAATATATTCAATTTCTATTTCATATCTTTCTTTCTTCATTAATATTTGTGAACCTTTAAAAGTTTTTGAATAAGTTCTTTCATTATCGTTTGGGGATTTAACGATCGTTAAATCAAATCTAAATAATTTATCATATGTTACAAAACTATATCTTTTCTTATAGCGAAAATGTTTATTTTTTTCTGAATAATCCATTAATGTTTCAAGGACTTCCGGATTATCTTCTTCTAATGGTACTTCAGATTTAATATTGATTCTATAATCATAATCAGAATTATTTAGTTTGTAAGTATATTCAGGAGCATCACCTATTTTTTCTTTATATAATTGTTTTTTCACAAATACTTTATCAACAACATCTAAAGAATCAGTTTTACAATATTTCTTAATATCTTCAAGTCCATTAATTGTAATACGAACATCTGAAAATCTCCTTCCATTAAGACATCTAATATCTAATGTATGTTCTTCATAATTAAAATCATTAAATTCTTTTAGTTTATTTAAAACTCTTAAGAATGTTTTCTTATCAATCAATTTTTGATCAATAACACATTCATATTCAAGTAATTCATTATTTAATGATTGTTTAAAATAATTCATAATAACACCTTTATCTATAAAACCAAAAGAATCGCTTAAAATTTTTGTTGTCATTTTGTATATTATTATATATTATAGTTTTTTTAAATTAATTATCAAATTTATTTTCTTTATCATATAAAATGAAAATATTAACCATTGGTACACATAATAAAGGTTACTATGATATTTTACAAGAGTCATGTAATCGTAATAATTTAGAATTAATAAATTTAGGTTGGGGTAAAGTATGGAAAGGTTTTACAATGAGATATGATTTAATGGATGAATATTTAGATAAACAAGAGGATAATGAAATTATAATGTTTATTGATGCTTATGATGTTTTTTTATTAGAAGGTGAAGAAGAAATATTAAAAAAATTTTATTCTTATAAAAAAAATATAGTGTTTGGTTTACAAAATGGTTTGTTCCCAACATTTACTTTTACAAAATGTGATGGTAATGTCCTTTGTGGAGGTTCTTATATGGGGTTTTCAAAAAGTATAAAAGAACTTTTAAAAACATTAAAAAATAAAGAATTATATAAAAAATATAATAATGATGATCAAGAATTATTAAATAATATGTGTGTTCTTCATAGAGGTTATTTTAATGAAAATGTAGCTTTCGATTTAGAAATGAAATTATTTTTTATAACAGATGCAACATTATTTATAACACCTAGTTATATTCTCAATGGTGATATTGGATTAAAAATAAAAGATAATAAATTATTAAATCTTAATGATTTACAACCAAGTGTTGTTCATTTGGCAGGAAATGTTAGTGGAAAAAAATATTTAGAATATTTAAATTATGATATTTCTTCGTTAAAAGAAACAGATATATCTTTTAAAGCTAAACAAACATATTTTATCATAAAAAATACTTTTCATAAAAAATATGTTAAATATATATCTATTTTAGTTATTTTATTGTATATTTATTCAAAGTTTCGTAAGATTAATTTCATCGTATAATTCTTTCTTTGTTTTCTTTTTACCATTTGTTTTTGTTAAAACCAAATTATTTTCTTTTGCAAGATTAATTATTTCATCTGCTTTATAAGAAGAAATAGGCTTTAATGAAAGATTATAAATCATATTATCTGGTTTAATATCAAAATGTATAACTTTTGATAATGAATAATAAGCATCATCAACATGTCCCATTTTTTCATCAATACTATCAAATACATTTATATCTGGTGTTTCATTTAATATAGTAAAATGACCATCATTATAAAGAACAAATACTTTTTCTTGATCTTTTACACCAGTTTTAAAATATTTTGTCAAATCATTTAATTTATTACAAATGATAATATTAATACCATAATAATCATTATAAAAGAGTATCGATGACAACTGATTAGAATTTTGAAGAGAATTACAGATAAGATTTTTATTAAATTTTCTTTTATTGTAATTATAATTATCATAATTCAAATCTAAAAATGTTGATAATTCCAATGATTTCTTCACAACATAATTACTTTTTTCTGATTTTTCAAGAATCTGATAATTATAATCTTTCAATGAAAGAATAATTTCAAAGATATTTTTAGTTTTAAGAATATTAGTATTTACTTTTTCTTCATTCTCACCCTGCGTATAGTTATTTATTTCAATTTTATTAGCATAATTGTCAGTATTATCTCTGAATGTAAGAAAGTGTTCCATATTATAATTAGTTTAAATTTAATACTTAAATATTATTCAAATTTATAATTTTTTGATAAATTAATAATTTCTTTTTCGTCAGAAGTAAAATCATTTAATAAGATATCAGAATATTTAATTTCTTTACCTACTTTATTTGATTCTTGAATTGTTAAATAATCTTTTATATCTTCTTTATCAAAATAATCATAATCGTTATTTTTTTCAATGATATTAAATATTAATTTATATAATTCGTTAATAATCTTATCATTCAATTTACTAATATTTATCAAAAAACCATTATTATTCTCAGAATAAATAATTCTGTAAAAAAAAACAAAATCTATTATTTTCTTATGATTTTCAATTAAATTTATATTTTTAGAAATATAAATACTTTTTTCATCAACCGTTAAATCTGTCATACAATAATGATTATAATAAATATGTTTTTTTAACTTATTGAGGTTCAGCTACAATTTGTATCTTTTCATGACCAAATTTGATACGACAACCAAGTATTTTAACATTTAATTTTTGTCCTTTTGTAATACTATTAATATCCCTTTTACCTTCAGTAAAATATTCA